>ERZ808240.1002-NODE-1002-length-35952-cov-38.420592_pt1 | contig 35952 bp, 26 predicted proteins | sample MGYA00521084_ERZ808240 | MGnify/ENA primary metagenome ERZ808240 (study PRJEB31516, sample SAMN03275571) | gut metagenome | biome: mammalia-associated habitat; material: feces | host: Papio cynocephalus | place: Kenya | collected 2012-08-06 ... | reverse complement strand
CCACAAGAGCTATAGACATAGCCCGTCATCGTGCGAGCGCTCTGCTGGCTGACAAGACTCTTGAGATAGTCGTGCTTGCCAATGAGTTCGTCACTAGCCGAAAGATTGAAGATGAGGTCGGCACCAGCCAGTGCCAACTTGTTGCTAGGAGGAGCAGGAGCCCAAACATCCTCGCATATCTCCACGCCAAACTGCACGCCGTCGTAGGTTCGGAATATTTGTACATCAGGAGTGAGTCTCACTTTATGGCCCGCATATCGAACCTCGCACTCGCGCAAATCTTGAGATGAGGCAAACCATCGTTTCTCATAAAACTCGCTGTAATTAGGCAGGTAAGTCTTGGGCACGATGCCAAGAATCTGACCATGCTGTATCACAATGCCGCAATTGAGCAGCAAGTCGCCCACCACTACCGGGGCACCCACGATGGAGATGATGTCGAGCTTGCGCGAGAAATCGAGCAACATCATAATCGCCTGTTCCGAAGACTCCAGCAACATCTGCTGGCGGAAAAGGTCTTGACAAGAATAGCCAGTGATGGCAAGCTCTGGGAATGTGATGATTTCCACGCCCCTGCCCTCAGCCTGAGCTATCTGATCTTCTATCTGCTGAGTGTTGAACACCACGTCGCCCACCTTGACCGATGGAATGGCACTCGCCACCTTGATAAATCCGTACTTCATTGTACTTTAAACTTTTAAGTTTTTAACTTGCAACTTCATGATATGCTTACTTGATCGTAACCTGTGTGGCACCATAGCCATACTCCTGGAAGGAAGCATCCTGATAGGTGCAACTCTTGTAGCGATAGTTCAGATCATGTACGATGGCCTGGCGCAACACGCCCTCGCCCTTGCCATGGATGAAGATGATTTTCTGCCCTTTCTTCTTCTGGTATTCCTGCATGGTCTTCTTGAAGATATCCATCTGATAATGAAGAATATCGGCGGAATTCATGCCAGCCGTAGTCTCCAGCACCTCGTCGGCATGGAGGTCGATGACAACCGTACCATCATCCTTCTTCGACTTCTTCTTGCTTGTATTGGCTACCACCTTCTCATCCTTGTACATCTGCTCCTTCAAGCGCTTGGAATCCACCACCAATGGGCGAGCCACCTCATCGTTCTCCACGATGGTATAGAGCAGGGCTGGAGTCTCGAAGAAATCGTTCTCCTCGAAGAGATGCAGCTTGTAGAACTTCACTGGGTCTAGACGGAACTGCACGTCGGTGGCAGGCTTCAAGAGGAACGGCTTGTCCTTCTTATAGGCTGTCATCTGAATGGCGATGTGCTCCATCTCGTTGAGCTGCTCACGTCCGAACTCCTCGACGAAGAGCTTGGTGTTAGGCTCAATCTCGCCCTCAGCCTTCAACGTCCAGGCATTGCCCTCGGCCACTAGATAAGTATAGTGGATGTAATAGTTGCTGTCGTTCACCATGTAGGTCTCGAAGCGAGTGTTGGTCACGTCCTTGATGTCGATAGGCACGAATGCGAGATAAGCACTGAGCTTATTGCCACCCGTACGCTCCTGGACTTGCTTGACGAAAGTTATCTCGCGGTCGGCGGCATCATATTCGTCCACATTCATGTCGGCATCGGCATCGTGCTCGTTGAGTATAGCCTTGATGCTTCGGCTGTCGTTGTGAAGCTCGGTATTGGCGTGAGCCTCAGCCTGCTCCTTGGCATCCATCTTGGCAGAGATCATCTTGCCCATGGCGTAGTCGTCTTGCTCCACGACCACAACCTCGTTGATAGGCATCGGAATCTCGAATCCATCCTCATCCTCCACCAACACTATATTTTTGCCCTGGAAGCCAGCGACCTTTCCACCGCCCACTTCACTCAGGAATCTTACTTTATCTCCTTTTTTCATAATCTTGCGTTTTTACCTAATATTATATAGTTTGCAAAGATACAAAAGAAATTGGAGATACAGGATGTTTTTAATATTTTTAATTCACTAAAGCAAATATTTCCCATACATATGCTGATACATGAAATATTTTTCATACCTTTGCATACGTATTACTGACCCTTTAAACTGAGAAGAATATGATTACATTTCCATGTGCCAAGATTAATCTTGGATTAAACATAGTAAGCAAGCGAGAAGATGGATACCATAACCTGGAGACCGTCTTCTACCCTATCCCCCTAACCGATGCGCTCGAAATCAAGCGAATGGACGAGGATTTTCCTAGCGAGGTAGCTTGCGACCTCAAGATTACGGGCAATGCGGTAGACTGCGACGAGCAGAAGAACCTTGTGGTGAGAGCCTACAACATGCTGGCAGCCGACTATGAATTGCCTCGCATCCACACCCACCTAGTGAAGCGCATCCCCTCGCAAGCTGGACTGGGTGGCGGCTCAGCCGATGCAGCCTACATGATTAGGTTGCTCGACGAGCGATTCCGCCTCAACATAGGCAACCCTGAGATGGAAAGATATGCAGCCAAGCTCGGTGCCGACTGCGCCTTCTTCATCACCGCCGACCCAGAGGATGGCGACTCTGCTTGCTACGCCGAGGGCATCGGCGACGTGCTGATGCCAGTAAGTGTACCCAACAACAACCTGAACGGCAAGTATATCGTGGTGGTGAAGCGCGACGACATCGCCGTGAGCACCAAGGAAGCCTATGCTGCCATCACCCCGAAGAAGCCAGCCAAATGTTGCCGTGACATTGTACGCCAGCCCATCGACACTTGGAAGGAGGAACTCATCAACGATTTCGAGGCTCCAATCTTCGCCCTCCATCCAGAATTGGCAGAAATCAAGCAGAAGCTCTACAGCCTCGGTGCCGCATACGCTGCGATGAGCGGAAGCGGCAGTGCCATCTTCGGCATCTTCAAAAACAAGCCTGCCAACATCGAGGAACAATTCGAGGGTATGTTCTGCAAAACAATGAAATTATAGAATTTAAAGATAAGCTGAAAGCAAAATACGTATCAGAGGCGGGCTTGAAAGCAATACGTACCAAGAGAGGCGGGCTGAAAGCCCAAAAGCACCTAGCCCAGGGCAACACCCTGGGTAAAGCAAATAAATTTAATGACGCCCTGTAAGGGCAAAAGCATCAAAAATATCATATTAAAATGAACGAAAAAACACATCAGAAACTAATGAAAATCAAGCGAAGCTTTCGCTTGATGATGAATGGTCCTGGCTCTCAGTCTATGCGAGAGAAAGGCCTGGATTATAAACTCAACTGGGGCGTGCCATACCCAGAACTGAAGAAGATGGCTGCTGAATATGGCAAAGACTATGAACTCGCCATCGAACTATGGAAGGAAGACATCCGTGAGTGCAAGATTCTAGCCACCCTCATCATGCCAGCCGACAAGATGCTGGCAGAAATCACAGACCTCTGGATGGAACAAGTACAGAGCCAAGAGATGGCAGAGATGCTCGCCTTCAATCTGCTGCAATACGTAGACTACGCACCAGTCATCGCCTACCAATGGATAGCGAGCGACAAGCCGCTCTACAACATAGCAGGTTTTCAACTCCTCGCCCGACTCTTTGCCAAAGGCCAAGAGCCTAACGAACGAGGCATCAACGAGTTTCTCGACCAAGCTTCGGTAGCCCTACAAGGTGAAAACATGGGTGTGAAACACGCCGCAGCCAACGCCGTGATGCGCTTCTGCGATTTCGGCGAGGATTTCGAGAAAATCGCCAGAGGGGCGCTCAAGGGAATCTTCGTGATATAGAGAAAAGTCAAATCAAGACGAGTTATTATGACGCGCCTTAAAATTAAAACCTTAAGGGGAATGAGCTCTTTCCCCTAAGGTTTTAATTTCACACCAATTTTATTCATTAATTTCATCATTCTGAAATTGCTCCTTTAGCTTCTTCAGATAGACAGACGGGATGTCGCCATACACATCCTTGAAGCAACGCCTAAAGTATGCCACACTATTAAAGCCTACCATAAAGGAGATTTCGCTCACGCTATACCTGCCCTCCAGAAGCAAACGCTCGGCATACTGCATCTTGTATTTACGGATATATTCATTGGTAGAGACACCCGTCAATGCCTTCATCTTTCGATAGAGACTGCTCACGCTCATCGCCATCTCGCCGGCGATAGTGTTCACATCCAGATCGCCGCTGATGCCTTCGTCTATCACCTTGTTCAGCTTGTCAAAAAATTGCTGATCCAGTTTGCTCAACGCTTCTTTCATCATTTTCCGCTTCTCCTCATCGACATGGTCGGATTTCATATCCTTTAGACTTGCCAACAAGCGCTTACGCTGCAAGAAGATATTCTTGATGCGGCTCACCAACAATGTGCTGGTAAATGGCTTGGTTATATACGAATCGGCGCCCGACTCATAGCCTTCTTCCTTGTCTCTGAGCGAATCTTTCGCCGTAAGCAGGATAATTGGTATATGGCAAGTACGCACATCGTTCTTCAGAGCGCGACACATCTCGTTGCCGTCCATATTTGGCATCATGATGTCAGAGACGATGATATCTGGTATCTTGTCTAATGCCAATGCTAGTCCTTGCCTGCCGTCCAATGCCATGGCGACATCGTATTCCTCGGAAAGAGTTTCGGCTATGTAGTTCAAGATGTCCTTATTGTCTTCCACTACCATGACAAGCGGTTTCCTTGACTCTACAGCCTCTTGCCCAGCCTCCAAAAGCATCTGTCCGTTACCCGACTGCTCTTCGCCCGATGCCAAGCCAGCTCCAGCGGAAGCATCGGCTGGCTGAGAACCATCTTCCTGCTGATGAGCATGGATGGCTTGTGGATAGACTTCATCCTCATCCAGCGTAAAGACGAAGGTGGAACCTTCCTCCAAGGAGCTCGTCACATGGATTTCGCCATGGTGCAAGTCGACCATATTCTTGACGAGCGACAAGCCTATGCCTGTACCCGAAGCCTGGTGAGCGCCATTCTCCTGGTAATATCGCTCGAAGACATGAGGCAATGCCGAAGCAGAGATGCCATGTCCAGTGTCGCTTACTACAATGTCAACCAAGTACTTCAGCCCAGAGCGTCGGCGCTCCACCCGGATGTCGATGCTGCCCTTCTCGGTATACTTGATGGCATTCGACACCAGATTATCCACTACCGTAGCAACGATCTCCTTATCGAAATACATCACGATGCTCTTGTCGGGAGCGATGAACTCGAAGCTCACCCTTGGATTCTGCGACAATTCCTCATACTTCAGGTAAATCTCATGGATGGTATCCACGATATTCGCCCGCTCCACGCTCAACTTGCGCTCCTTGTCTTCCGTCTTCCTGAAGTCCAAAATCTGGGAAACCAATTGGTTCAGCTTGGACGCATTCTGATAGATGACGGCAAGCTTGTGCTTTTCCTTCTTCGGAATGTCAGAGGAATGAGACAAATCATTCAATGGCCCCAAGATAAGCGTCAATGGAGTACGAAGCTCATGGGTGATATTGGTGAAGAAATGAGTACGCTCATCATTGAGTTCCAGCTCCTGCTCATGGTCTCTCTTCTCCTGTTGCAGGAGATAGGCTAGGCGCAGATGGCGAGAATATGTCTTGAAAGCCAGATACAGCAAGCCCACCAAAAGCAGGAAATAAATCAATTTGGCCCACCAGCTCAACCAGAATGGCGGACGCACAATGATGTCCATCTCCGCCATACTTTCCGACCATTTGCCAAGGCAGATGCGCGAGCGCACCTTCAAGCGGTAATGGCCATAAGGCAGATTCTGGAATGTCACATTATCATCATCCACCTGCTGCCATTCATCTTGGAAGCCCTCCAGGCAATAACTATATTCCACATATTTCTCTATCGCATAGTTGGGTACATTGAAATTCACCCTGAATGTGTTCTCATCGCAAGCGAGCTCCAATTCCTTGTGCATCACCATGGAGATGACACTATCTTTCTGCTCCTGTCCACGTACCACATCCACCGTGGCAACATAAGGACGAGGTGCCTTGGCGGCATGGATCAACCTGCTAGGGCTGAAGAAGCAGATACCCTCGGCTGAGGCAAAGAACACTTCCCCACGACTGTTTTGGGCGACGGCACCCTTGTTGAAGTTTGCCTGAATGACATTAAACCTACTAGAATAGTTGACAAAAACATCCTTACCGTAAGGCAAACAACTGATGCCATTGTTGGTACTCAGCCACAGATTGTGCATCTTGTCTTCGGCAACAGCTCGTACATTGGCATTCTGCAGCCCATTGCTTTCATCATAGATGCGAGGATGCCCAATATCTTTCATATCAAAAACAGCCACGCCATCGGCAGTAGCTGCCCAAACCCTGCCAAAGCTATCGCAACAAAGATGATTGATACTGTTGGAAGGAATAACTGGTTTTTCGTCGTTGGCATCGACATAGTAAGAAGCCACATGGCGCATGGCAGGAGAAAACACCTTGATACCCACGTCTATGTAGCCTACCCAGACGCGGCCCAGACGGTCCTTGGTGATGGCTCGCACCATACCACTATCCAAAGCAGAACGTTTCAAGCGGAATGTTTTCGTATCGACCACATACACGCCAAAGTTGGTACCTATCCACATCTCGTGATGGGGCACATCCTCATAAAAACTTTTTGCATCCTTTCCGCCTTGCAAATCAAGCTTCAGGAAGCCACCATCCCTCTTCTTCACATAGGTGTCTGCCGGGAAAGAGCCAAACCATAGATTGCCCTCCGAGTCGCAATAGGCAGCCTGCACATTGGTACCCACCTCTGTAGGATAAGTGGCGATGCGCTTCATCTGTGGCGAGAACACATTGATGCCATTTCCATCTGTGCCAGCCCAAAGATTGCCACTCTTATCAAATGCCATGCTCAGCACGGAATGCTCGGTGAGCTGATGGTCAAGCATCTCCACCCCAAACTTGATTTGCTGGAATGGAGGCAAATACTGGGTCAGGAAGTTCAAGCCCCTGCCATACACGCCTACCCACACATTATGATAGGCATCCTCGCAGAGGCTATGGATATTATTGCCCGTAAGGGAATTCTCGGAAGTGCCCAATTGTATCTTAGACACTTGGAAATTCGTATTGGCATTGTAGAAAGAATACTTCGGATTGAGCACGACGATACCGTCTTGCTCTGTTCCTGCCCATATCTTGCCGTCGGAAAACTCCTTGACCACATAGACTCTACGCCCACAGAATGCTTCGGGGGCTATATGCGTAAAGCTCTTGGTAGCCATGTTGAAGACATCCAGTCCCAGGTCGGTACCTACCCAGATGGTGCCATTGCGATCCTTGTAGACACAGTTGACCTCATTGCCCGATATAGACGACTCCACCCCATCTTGATGGCGAAAAGTCTTAGCCGTATGATTGTGGGTATCGATGACGGAGAGTCCCTTGGTAACATGACCTGCCAGCACCAATCCGTTACCCAAGTCGAGAACGCACCAGAACTGGTTGTCGTCCAAGCCACGGGTATTCTCCTTGTTGAAATGAACGAACTTACCGGTCTTGGTATCCAGTTTCTGGATGCCCTGCCAATAGGTAGACACCCAGACGTTCTTATCGCTCGCCAAGGATAGGCAGGTGATGTCGTTGGTAGAGATGCTGCTCGCATCCTTGTCATCGTGCTTGTAGCAGCGATATTCACCCGTCTCATAATTGTAGGCGTTGAGACCATCGTTCTTGGTACCTATCCACATAACAGGCTCCGTTGGGTCGTCAAGCAGACAGTTCAGCTCATTGCTCGACAAGCTCTGCGGATTGTTCTTTATATTATAATAGGTGTGAAACTTGCTACCGTCGAAACGATTCAAGCCTTCGTCGGTAGCTACCCACAGGAATCCATACTTGTCATAGGTAAGGTTGGTCACAAAATTATTGGAAAGCGACTCAGCCATACCCAGCGAGGCAACCTTATACCCCGAAGCCCACATCTGCACTCCGCCTATCAAGGCTACTACCAACAGAAAGAAAATCTTCTTCATCATAAAACTCTAAAAATATTATAACATAAAGAATAAATCTATAAATTCTCCAAAAAGATGTTTAAACACCATCCTTGTGACATTCCATACACCCGAATCGTGTAAAAACAATGCAAAGATAGCAAAAAATCTTGAAACAACAAGTAACAAATAGGTCTTTGAACGATTTTTATACACTAATTGCACTGTTTTTATCGTATTCAGCAACGAAAAAGATTTAATTTTGCAACAGAAAACAATAATTTCACGCTACATAGCGAGACTAACAATTGTACGCTTTACAGCGAAATATTGAGAATAAACAATTAACGAATGTTTCATCAACCTAATTTAAATAATGAGAAATAAGAAAGAACCTTACGCAGTCTTAGCGTTGGCCATGGGATTATCTCTCTCGACAACCCCAGTACTAGCTAGCAGCTATCTGACGAAGAGCGATGCAAGCAGCATCCAGCAGCAAAAGAGTTCACAAACACGTCAGTTGACGGGTACTGTGACAGACGCTTCAAGCGGCGAACCACTGATTGGTGTAACCATCCAGATTAAGAATGGCAAGACCGGTGTGGTAACCGACCTCGATGGTCACTTCACCATCGACGTAACCAACAAGACAGAACTTGTGGTCTCTTATCTCGGCTACAAGACACAGACGGTCATGGTAGGCGACCTTGGTGTGATAAATATCAAGATGAAGCCAGACGACCAGCAGCTCGACGAAGTAGTCGTTGTAGGTGCCGGTACCAGTAAGAAGGTATCCATCACAGGTTCTATTTCTACCGTGAAAGGTACCTTATTGAAAACTCCATCCTCTTCTTTGACCAATGGATTGGCAGGTAAGTTGGCTGGTGTGATGTCTAGCGCCACCAGTGGTGAGCCAGGTTCCACCTCTTCATTCTATATCCGCGGTATCAATACCTTCGGCGGTGTAGCTACTCCTCTTATCCTCTTGGATGGCGTGGAGATCTCCTCTAGCGATCTCAACCGCATTCCATCGGAGAGCATCGAGAGCTTCTCCGTACTGAAGGATGCATCTGCCACAGCTATCTATGGTAACCGTGGTGCCAACGGTGTGATGCTCATCACCACCAAGAGCGGTGAAGAGAACAGCCGCGCACGCATCAACGTAACCTTGGAGGCTTCTTACAACCGCCCTATGAAGAAGGTAGACTTCGTGGATGGTGTAACCTATATGAAACTCTACAACGAGGCGCAGGATGCCAGAGCCAACGGCAACGTAACCCATCGCTACTCCGACGAGAAGATACAGAATACCGCCAACAACGTAGACCCATACGCTTATCCTAATGTAAACTGGTACGATATGCTCTTCAAGAGCGGCAACTTCAACGAGCGTGCCAACGTCAACATCCAGGGTGGTGGTTCGAGAGTTACCTATTATATGAGCTTGCAGGCAAACCACGACACTGGTTTGATCAACGCCCCAAAGAATTACTACTACGATAGTAACTTCAACCATTGGGAATACAATTTCCAGAACAACATCTCATACAAGATAACCAACACCACAACCGCCGAACTGAGAATGATGGCGCAGATAGGAAATGAGAAAGGTCCTAACTACTCCGTATCCGACCTCTACAAGCAGGTGATGCGCGCCAACCCAGTAGACTTCCCTGCCTACTTCCCATCAGAAGAGGGCGACGGCAAGACTCTCCGCTTCGGTAATCAGGAGATTTCCACTGGTACATACGGTGTCAACCCATACGCTTATATGTTGAGTTCGTACAAGGAGACCAACTACAACACCTTGAACACATCGCTCAACATCCACCAAGACTTGGGATTCATCAGCAAGGGCCTGAAGGCACACGTGTTGGTCAACTTCAAGAACTGGTCTAGCGCCTCATACAACCGCTATCTCGACAAGCAGTACCTCTACAGAGTGAAGGAAGGTTCTTACAACAAGGAAACAGGCACTTACGAGACCGAGCTCCTGCAGAAGGGTTCCGACTACATCACCCAGAGCGGCAACAGCAAGAGCAGCGACCAGACCTTCTACTTCGACGCTCGACTCGACTGGAAGCGCAGCTTCTCACAGCACAACCTCTCTGCCATGCTCATGTATATGATGCGTGAATACAGAAGCGACGTGCTGCCAAACCGCAACCAAGGAATCTCCGGTCGATTGACATACGATTTCGCCAACAAGTACCTCTTCGAGTTCAACTTCGGTTACAATGGTTCTGAGCGTCTTGCCAAGGGCGACCGTTTCGAGTTCTTCCCTGCTGCATCCATCGGATGGGTAGTAAGCTCTGAGAAATTCTGGAAGCCTATCGAGAAATACGTCAACTTCTTCAAGCTCCGTGCGTCATACGGTCTTGTAGGTAGCGACCAGTTCAATGGCAGCGCACCTCACTTCCTTTATCAGAACAGCATCGGTATCGGTAGCGGCCACTCCTTCTGGACTGGTCTTCCAACCAGTGAGACCAGCCGCAAGGGTCCTGCATTCTGGACATTGGCTATCTCCAACGCAGGATGGGAGCACGTAAAAAAGTTTGATTTCGGTATCGACATGAAACTCTTCGACCAAGTAAACATTACCTTCGATTACTTCCATGATGTTCGCGACCGCATCTTGATGAGTCGTTCATCTTGGTCAACGATGTTAGGTTACTGGGGTTCAACACCTTGGAGCAACATCGGTAAAGTAACGAATCAAGGTATCGAGTTGTCTGCCAACTGGAACAAGCGCATCAACAAGGACTTGAATTTCGACGTTCGCGCCAACTTCACCTACAACCAGAACCGCTACGACTACGTAGACGAGCCGAACTATCCATACGTATGGCAGACCAAGACCGGCAAACCACTGAACACCCTGACAGGTTACGTGGCTGAGGGTCTCTTCGAGAGCCAGGAAGAAATCGACAACTGGGCAGACCAGAGTCAGCTGGGTTCCAACATCCGTCCTGGAGACATCAAGTATCGCGACATCAATGGTGATGGCAAGATTACCACAGAAGACCAGGTATTGCTATCCCCTTACAATGGCACACCACGCATCCAGTATGGTTTCGGTTTCAACATGCAGTACAAGAAGTGGGACTTCGGTGTGTTCTTCAATGGTTCAGCCAAGCGCAAGATCATGATTAATAGCGGTTACGCTCCATTCCTCTCACAGGGTGGTGATGGTATCACCAACGGTACCTTGCCACGAAACATGATGCAATGGATAGCCGACGAGCACTGGTCTGAGGACAATCCTAACCCAGATGCCAAGTATCCAAGACTGGGTGTTACCGAGGCCGACATCTCCAACAACGTACAGCCTAGCTCATACTGGGTAAGAAACGGTAACTTCCTTCGCTTCAAGACATTGGAGTTGGGTTATACATTCAAGTACTGCCGAGTATACTTCAGTGGCGACAACATCGCAGTGTTCAGCCCATTCAAGCTTTGGGATCCAGAGCTCTCTTGGAACGCTTACCCTCTGCAGCGCACATTCAACCTTGGCGTACAGGTAAGATTATAGTAAAACATTCTATAATGTAATAAAGGAAAATAAAATGAAAATCAAGAATAGAATCAGCAGAATAGCTACTGCGCTCGCATTGCCAGTATGCTTACTCACATCTTGTAATTACCTGGATGTGATACCACCGGAGCAAGCCGACTTCGATGATACGATGAAGGACGAGAGCGCTACGCTCAACTTCCTCTACACTTGCTATGGATACGTTCCTAGAAGCAATGCTTACGACCACAAACAGTTTGAGCAGAGCACAGACGAAATCGCTGAGCCTAAGCCTTTCAACAACTACGCTCAGCAGATGTCTTGGGGAACCCTCTCAGCAGCATATTACAACTCCTGGGGTGGCGATGATGTCAACATTTGGAGTCCAAGCTACAACTGGTTGGGCTACGTGCACCGTTTCGAAGACTTGCTAGGCAAATTGAACCCAGTAGGTGTTACAGAAGATGACAAGAACGAGTACCGTGCCGAGGCTAAGTTCCTCGATGCTTACTATCACTTCCGTGTATTGCAGGCATTCGGTCCTTGCCCTATCATCACGGCACTGGTAGACCCTAACATCACCAACAGCCAGATTCCTGGTCGCTCTCACTTCGACTACTGTGTGAACTACATCGTAGGTCTTCTCGACGAGGCAGCCAAGGTATTGCCAGAGACCCGTCCTACCGACGAGTTGGGTCGTGCCACATCCGTCATCGCCAAGTGCCTGAAGGCAAGGGTATTGCTCTATGCTGCCAGCCCACTGTGGAATGGTTCATTCTTCAACAAGAACTGGCAAAACACCAACTACGAGACCGAAGGCTACGGCAAGGAGCTCGTAAGCAAGGAATATGACCCACAGAAGTGGCAGCGTGCCCTTACAGCTTGCGAGGAGGCTATGACTGCTGCCAAGAGCGCAGGCTATGAACTCTTCGACATCACAGCAGCCAATAAGATGGCAGACCGCGACCAACTGGGCTTGCCATTCGTACCAGGCAAGGAGGCAGACAACGAGGCCAACAAAGCTTTCAAGGAGCGTGTGCGCATGTTCCAGTACATGGCTCATAGCACCGAGGCTGACAACAAGGAGCTCATCTGGGCTACCCGTATAGAATCAGAATACACCAATGGTGGTGAGGCTATGGACTGCCGTCTGCCAAACCGTGTCATCAAGAAGAGCGACGGCTCCTGGGCTGGTGGCTGGGCTGCTATGGCTCCTACTCTCTACACCGTTCAGCACTTCTACACAGAGAATGGTTTGCTCCCAGAGAACGACCCAAAATTCCCAAGTAAGGACGAGTGGTACACCCGATTCTACGAGGGTAAGCAGAGTCCAGCACTCGCTACCAACAACATCGACAATGCCGACGTAAAGAACGACATCATCAAGTTGAATGGTAATCGCGAGGCTCGTTTCTACGCTTGGATCGTATTCGATGGCGATGAGTACGCTCAGAAGATTAGCAATGGCAACCCATTGTGGATCAACTTCAAGAATACCAACACCAATGGTTATCGTACCACAGACGCTCGTAACTGCGTAGGTACAGGCTACCTCTCTCGCAAGTTCATCGACCCGAACATCAAGTATACATCCAGTGGTAGCCGCACAGCCACAGCTTGCCGCCGTCCTTTGATTCGTATGGCAGAGCTTTACCTGAACCTCGCCGAGTGCTACGCCGCTACAGGCGACACAGAGAAGGCACTGGAGAACTTGAACAAGATTAGAGAGCGCGCAGGTCTGCCTGATGTAACTGCAGCCGATTGCAACAGCAAGATGTCGCTCACAGACTGGATTCACAACGAGCGCTTCGTAGAGCTTTACGAGGAAGGTCATCGCTACTACGACTTGCGTCGCTGGTGCGAGGCTCCACAGAAGCTGAAGGCAGGTACTCGCTACGGACTGAACGGATTGAAAATCAACCCAAGCTTCGAGGAGTTCAATCAGCCTATCCTCATCGACCAGCCTTTCAAGTGGACAGATCGCTCTTACCTCTTGCCTATCTGGACTCGCACCGGTATGGACGAGCTCTACAGCAACCCTCAGGTAGTACAGGCTCCAGGTTACTAATCAATATGGGATTACACATTATTTAATAGAATAACAATGATGAAAAAGTATATATTATGTGCCGCAGTCGCCCTGCTAGCCATGACAGGTTGCACCGACTCCGACTATACACTAGATAAGTTGGTGCCTAGCGAGTACCACAAGATTATGCTCATCAAGGACAGCGGCAAGCACAACAAGACCTTGCTCGACATCGAGGACGACGATGTGACCAGCATCACAATCCAGAAACTGGGTAGCGACCCTACCCTCACCGCCGATGTCAACATCCGCACCTTGACCGACGAGGAGCTCAACTCTGAGTACTCCGAGCCAGAGGCCGTCAACTACAAGCAGTTGCCAGCTAGCTGCTACGCTCTCGACAACACCAGCATTGCATTCGCTAGCAGCGACCGCTACAAGAAGATACAGCTCTCCATCCATCCTCAGCAGGTAAAAGCTCAGATGGCTACAGACACCGAGGCTAAATGGGTCATCCCATTGAAGATGGAAAGCCAAAACGACTCTATCAACGCAGAGTCTAACGAGTACCTCGTTGTCATCGACGACGTTGTATCTCCAGCCATCGGCTTCACCTCTGCCGTTCCAGAGGCCAAGGTTATCCAGAAGTCAGCAGCCGCAGACTATACCGAGAAGCTCACTGTGGGCATCGACACCGAAAACAAGTGGGAGGTAGGCTGCACACTGGGCATCGACGAGAGCTACATCACTTCTTACAACAATGAGAATGGCACCAACTACGATTTGTTGCCTGCTGATTACTACGAGATGCCAGCCGACGTGAAGCTCACCAGTGGTAACAACGAGGCTACCGTAAGCGTCAAGGTAAAGGCAGGTACACTGCCAGCCGGTGATTACATCTTGCCAGTAGCTGTGAAAGAAGTTTCTCGATTCAAGATTTCCAGCAGCAACATCGTTCCTATCGTAGTACGTGTGATGGGCAACCAGCTCAGCCGCACCGGATGGACTGCTACAGCTGATACCGAGAACAAATCGGATGGCTGTACTGCCGACAAGATGCTCGACGGCAACGTGAATACCACATGGCACTCTCAGTGGAATGGTGGAACCCATGCTTTGCCAGACAACATCATCATCGATATGAAGGCATCCCATAGCATCGACCACATCTCTTTGCGCCAGCGTGCTGCAGGCGAGGATTACCGAGATACCAAGACTGTAGAGGTTTATACCAGCGAAGATGGCAACACATGGACGCTCGTAGGCACTTGCGGCATGTCGAAGGTTCAGGAAGACCAGATCTTCAAGGTAACCACCAGCACAGGTCGCTACGTGAAGCTGAAAGTAACCGAGAGCTACCGCTCGCCTCACGTCTCTATCGCAGAGTTCTATGCTTACGGTAAGTAATAGAAAAGAATATTTAGCCTATGAAGAGTAAATTGATATTGTTTATTACAGGAGCACTGTTCGCATCTTTGGCGAATGGTGCTCCCATTCTTTACGGCGAAGACTTGCATCAGAACGATGCCTGCCAGTTTACCATCCTCACCCGCTCGCCCGAACAGCAAATATTACATTTCGGAGCTAGCGACGCCTGGAGCATGCAGTTCCTGGGGCTATGGCCTGAGAAACAACAGGAACAGATAGCCGACTGGCTCTTCTCTACCGAGAACGATGCACAAGGCAAGCCGAAAGGCATCGGACTCTCTATATGGAGATTCAACCTAGGTGCAGGAAGCGAGGAACAGGGCGATGCCTCGCAAATCAACCCTGGCACTCGCACCCAATGCTTCCTCCAACCAGACGGGACCTACGACTGGACCAAACAAGCTGGACAACGCAAGTTTCTGAAACTCGCCAAGCAGCGTGGCGTACCCTACTTCCTCGCCTTCTGCAATTCGGCTCCCGTCTACTACACGAAGAATGGACTTGCCACCAACACGGGGCGCGATGGCACCATCAATCTCAAGGACGATAGCTATGACAAGTTCGGACAGTTCATGGCAAACGCCATCAAAGGCATCGAAGAGCACGATGGCATCCATTTCAACTATATCAGTCCGGTGAACGAACCTGATGGACACTGGAACTGGACAGGACCGAAGCAAGAGGGCTCTCCTGCCACCACTCGCGAACAAGCCCACGTGGCAAGGGCACTCAACAAGGCACTGATCAAGAAGAAGCTATCCACCCAAATAGCTTTCAATGAATCGAGCGACTACCGTTGTATGCTCGGCACGCACGAGACCGATTGGCAGAGAGGATATGAAATCAATGCCTTCTTCAGCAAGGACAGCACCGCCACCTACTTGGGAAAACTCAAGCAGATGTATCCTGCGATTTGCGGACATAGTTATTGGACCAACACGCCTATCCCCTACATGAGAGAAATCAGACTGCAAATAAAAGATGCCTGCCAGAAGAGGGGCATCAAGTTTTGGCAAAGCGAGATTTGCGTGATGGGCAATGACGAGGAAATCGGTGGCGGAAACGGTACAGACTTTTCGATGAAGACCGCTTTGTATATCGCTCGCGTCATCCATCACGACCTGGTGTATGCCAATGCTGAGAGTTGGAGCTGGTGGAGAGCAGCCGGCGGTGACTACAAGGATGGGCTCATCCGAATCTACTCCAAGGATGGATGGAAAACGGGTTGGGCTGTAGACTCCAAGCTGATGTGGGCTCTGGGAAATTATTCTCGCTTTATTCGTCCGAAGGCACAAAGATACAACATCCGAGCCACAGACAATCAAGGCAATGAGATAAAAGAGGGATATAACGACCCGAATGGAATCATGTGTTCCGCCTATCAAAACAAAGACGGGAAATGGGTGGTTGTAGCCATCAACTATTCCGAGGAAACGAAACCGGCAAGTTTCATGCTTGATGACGAAAAGTCAGTGGTATGGGAAATGTATCGCACGAGCGATGTATCTGCCGAGAGCCTAGCTTCCATCGGAACCTGCAAAGGGAATGCGAGATTAGCTCCACGAAGCATTACGACATTCGTGCAGAAGATTTGTAAGTAAATTTCAAGATAAGTAAATTATTTCCAAAAAGAAAGAGATAATTGACTTATCATGGGAGAAAAAATCCTTAAGGAAAATATATTTAGCCTTAAGGGAAAATAAATTTAGCCTTAAGGATAGATAAAGTTATCCTTAAGGCTATATTTTTACCATTTTCTCTGAAGGAAGAACGGAATTTAATCTTATCAATTATTTTTACCGGAATTATATCCCAAAGACTCTACCTGTAAAGTCGAATTTTCATTATAAAAGAACTTTTGGTATTCATTCTCAAAATTAGGGGTGAATGCTCCCTTTCCGATATTCTCTAGAATTTCGTCCTTGGTCCAGAACCTACCGCCGTCAAGCTCGTCCTGGCTTGGGTTTACCTCGCCATCATACACGCAGCGATGCACATACACCAATTCCTTCTCTCGCTTACTCTCGAAGACATAATGCCCTAGAGACTCAGGCTGGAAATCAGTAATGCCCAACTCCTCGCGAACCTCACGATGCAACGCCTGCTCTACGCTCTCACCTAGGTCTACATGACCACCGCAAGCCGTATCCCATTTGTCGGGTTGAATGTCTTTCCAAGCAGGACGATGCTGCAGATACAACTCGCCCTTGCTATTGAACACATGTAGATGAACCACAGGATGAAGTATCTTACATCCATCATGGGCATGGCCTCGGGTGATGGCACCCAGGATATTGCCCTGCTCATCCACGATAGGAAACTCCTCGTTTTTATTATCCATCATAATTTTTATCTTCAATTGTAAACGCAAACCTACAATGTTCCATATTCCTCGGAATAGCGAAGCATCTGGTCGGTGTAACTTTCCTCATAATCGAGAACTACGTCTATTGGATTACCATCTTCATCGTGCACCAAGCTCATTTTAGGATTGATGAATCCCTTGTATGGTGCCAAGTTGAGCTTTTTATATCGAGCCAATATCTCTCGATGTAAGTCGGAGTCGATGTTCACGGCATATTTCTCCACCAGCTCACGAGCAGCCTCATAGTCGCCCTCGCTCTTGATGCGCTGAATTTCAGCCAACAATGTGCCGAAGATATGACGAAGCTTCTCGTAGTTGTTCACCTTCACATAGGTTTTCTGTGCAATGATCTCACCCTTGCTATCTTTCAGGGCATCTGCAGCAGAAACATAATTCATATCCACATGTACCAGTTCTACGGCTCCATCAGCATGTTCCAAGGTCCACCAAGCGATGAGCGCGCGGTTGCGCATGTGAGCCTCCTCGATCTTGTCACCTTCCTTGATGCGAATGGTTTGGGTGAGCAATCCATTCATCAGATAGGTATAATATTGAGCCTTGTAAGCCTCGTCGTTTGGTGTCAAGCCGAGTTCCACCAGTTTGTGGTCAGCTACATAATATAGACCAAACAAGTCGGCGCGCGCCTCCTCAATGGTGTTGCCGTAAGCTTTCAGCGCATCAGGGTCTGTGCCAGGCAAGAGCTGACCACTTCCATGGCCTAAGCACTCATGCAGGTCGGTATGCAAATCATCTGTGACATCACCATATTTATTAATAAGGTCTACCGTGTTTTGGTCAATGACAAATTCATCTCGGAATCCGTTGCCCTGCGCAGCCTTGTTGTAAGCCTCCGTGAGATTGCCAATGGTGACACTCTTCGAGCCATACTCCTGTCTAATCCAGTTGGAGTTAGGCAAGTTGATACCGATGGCAGAGGCGGGATATTCCTCGCCGCCGAGCATGGCTGCACAGATGACGTTGGCTGTCACGCCCCTTACCTCTGGCTTGCGAAAGCGTGGGTCAACAGGCGAATGGTCCTCAAACCACTGGGCGTTCTGGCTGATGGTCTGCGTGCGCTTGGTAGCCTCCAAGTCCTTATATTCCACAATACCTTCCCAGGTGCCTTTCATTCCCAATGGGTCGCCATACACCTCGATGAATCCATTGATGAAATCAACCATTCCATCGTGTTGCTCCACCCAAGCGATGCTATATCTGTCGAAATCGACAAGGTCGCCTGTGCGATAATATTTCACCAACAAGTCGATGATGTGTTTCTGCGACTCGTTCTCGGCAAATTTCTGCGCACGAAGCAACCATGCCACAATCTCCTTGATGGCAGCGCCATAAAGTCCGTCCTCGGTCCATCTCTGCTCCACAAGCTCACCATTTCGCTTGATGAGCTTCGAGTTGAGTCCATACGAAGGGGGGGTGTTGTTGGCTTCATCTTTCATCTTGGCATAGAATCGCTCCACTTCTGCCTGGGTCACGTCTTCATAGAAATTGCAAGCTGATGTTTGTACGAGATCCTCACCATCGGTTTGGTTCACACGCTTTGCCATCACCTGAGGGTCGAAGATTACTGGCACCAACTCGCCGAGCAAGTCTTCCCTGCTCTCGCCTTTCGCAAGAGGCAACACCTCCTCGGGCACGCCATCCACCATCTCGTAGAACGACTCTTCGGAGAAACCAGGCTCAAACTTCTCACATCCGTAATGATGATGGATGCCACTGGCAAACCACACACGCTTGAGATAAACGACAAAAGCCTTGAAATTGTCGCTTTCTCTGTCACCCTCATAGTGGCGATAGATAGCCTCCAATGTCTTACGAATGCGAAGATTGTACTTGCCCTGCTGGTCGAAGGTGATGTCTCGCCCCACGAGAGCTGCCTTCGACAAGCAATAGATATACATTTTCTGGTTGAGCGAAAGCTGGTCGAATCCCTTCAGCTCGTAACGAAGCATCTGGATGTCGGCAAATCGCTCATTAGTATTTACATTACACTTAGCCATAATTCCAATTTTGAAGGCAAAAGTAACACTTTTATTTCACATTTCAAACTTTTTCGGCTCTTTTTCATACATTTGGCATACAAAACACCCAATTTCTCGGAATTTGTTGTTATCTTTGCATGGTTTTTGCAATGCAAACCGAAAAAGAAAATATAGAGACTATGCAAATCAACGAGATATTAAAAAGCTATTTTGGATACGACTCCTTTCGTCCACAACAAGAAAACATCATCCGTGAGGTGATGAAGGGGCACGATTGTCTTGTTCTCATGCCTACTGGTGGCGGAAAGAGCCTATGCTATCAGGTTCCCGCACTGGCAATGGAAGGAACGGCCGTGGTGATATCTCCACTCATCAGCTTGATGCACGACCAAGTGGAGGCGCTCAAGGCGAACGGCATACCTGCCGAGGCTCTCAACAGTGGCAACGATACAACCGATGAGCTCATCATCCGGCGCAAATGCGAGGCAGGAAAACTGAAGCTCATCTATGTCTCGCCCGAAAAACTCATCAGTGAGATACCTTATCTCTTCAGCAACATCAAGATTTCGCTCTTTGCAGTCGACGAAGCTCATTGTATCAGCCAGTGGGGGCACGACTTCCGACCAGAATATTCTCAGCTGGGATTGCTGCACGAGAATTTCCGAAGTGTACCGGTAATGGCACTCACCGCCACAGCCGACAAAATAACCCGCGAGGACATCATCCGCCAGCTACATCTCAACGGACCAACCTTCGTGAGCAGCTTCGACCGACCAAACCTAAGTCTCACCGTGCGCCGTGAGAGCACCAAGAAAGAAAAACTGAAGTTCATCTTCCGCTTCATTTCCCAACGACCAGGCGACGCAGGTATCATCTACTGTCTCTCTCGCAAAAACACAGAGATGGTGGCAGAAGAGCTGAAATCAGCAGGCATCAATGCCGCGGCCTATCACGCCGGACTTTCTAGCCAGGAAAGAGCATCCGTACAGGAGCGTTTCAAGATGGACCAAATACAGGTGGTATGTGCCACCATCGCCTTCGGTATGGGCATAGACAAGGGAAACGTGCGCTGGGTGATTCACTACAATCTGCCTAAGAGTATCGAGAGTTTCTATCAAGAGATAGGACGTGCGGGACGAGACGGCGCCCCTGCCGACACCATCCTCTTCTATTCGATGGCAGATATCATCACCTTGCGCTCCTTCTGCGAAGAGAGCGGACAGCGAGACGTGAACCTGGAAAAACTAAGAAGAATGGAAGAATACGCAGAGTCGCGTGTATGCCGCCGACGCATTCTGCTCAACTATTTTGGAGAGACATCAGCTTGCAACTGTGGCAACTGCGACGTGTGCAAGAATCCACCACGCACCTTCGACGGCACTATCCGAGCACAGAAGGCTCTGAGCGCCGTGGTACGTTCGGGGGAAAAGATAGCAGTTGGTACTTGCATCGAGATTCTCAGGGGCATGCACTCTTCGACCGTTGTGAGAAACCATTACAACGAGATGAAGACTTTCGGCGTTGGCAGAGACACAAGCGCCAAAGATTGGCAAAACTATCTCTTACAGATGCTGCAGATGGGATTTTTCGAGATTGCCTATAATGCCCACAACAACATGAAGGTGACCGATTTGGGATGGAAGGTACTCAAGGGAGAGCACCATGTTTCACTCGCATTCATCGAAGAAGATACCAAAAAGACGAAAAAGATACCAGAGGTACATGCCGAACGAGTAATCTTCAAGGAGGAAAAGAAAGGAGTAGAGGACAAGAGTCTCTTCGAGCACCTACGCAAGGTTCGCAAAAAACTGGCCGACGAGCAAGGCTATCCTCCATACATCGTGCTCAGTGATAAGAGTCTGCACGAATTGGCTAGAATGAAACCAACCACTCTACAAGCCATGGGCCTCGTCAATGGAATCGGTGAATTCAAGCTCAAGAAATATGGAGACACCTTCATACATGCCATCAAACAATTCACGGGTGAATAGAAAAAACAAAGGCGAGATGCAACACCTACAGAGGGTTACATCTCGCCTTTTATAGTTTACGAGGAGAGGTTTAGTTGTTGATACTACCTCCCACAATATCGAGCAATTCATTTGTAATGGCCTGTTGACGACTCTTGTTGTACTGCAAGTTGAGCGTACGCAAGAGTTCATCGGCATTATCCGTAGCCGTCTGCATGGCTACCATTCGCGCAGCATGCTCGCTAGCCTGACTATCGAGCAAAGCGGTGAAGAGCATCAGGTGAAGCTGCTTAGGAATCAAGACTCCCAAGATTGTGTCCAAGTCAGGCTCCACGATGAAATCATCGTTCAGAGGATGCACCTCTTCAGCCTTGCGCTCTTCGCTCTCTCCCTTCTTGCGAAGGTATTCCTGAGCCTTAGCCGTTGCCACGTTAGAGGTCAAGTCGCGGTCGTTGTCCTCTCCTATTGCCTCTGTACTGAGGTCGATAGGCAAGAAGGTCTTGCGAGTGAGAATCTGCGAACCCGCGCTCTTGAAATGATGATAAATCATCTCCACTCGATCCAACTCACCAGCAGCATATTGCTTGGCGAGCGAACGGGCGATATCGGCACAATCACTAGAATTTGGCTTGTCGGCAAGCTCGGTAAAGTCACCAGCCACCTTGAGTCCAAGTTTCTGTGCCTTCTCCGCCACCTTTCGACCGATAGGATATACCATGATGTCGTCAATGCCTTGAGCTTTGTACTCGTCGACAGCATGCATCATCATCTTGATGACATTTGAATTGAATCCACCACACAGAGAACTATTGGAACTATATACCACGAGGGCAACACGTTTAATTTCATTGTGCTCCACTTCCAGTTCATGGTCTACACTAGGCGTGCTCACCAAGAAACTCTTCAGGATATGTTCCAGCATATTCTCGTAAGGCAGCATATTTTGTATTGCCACTTGAGCATGATGCAATTTGCTCGAAGCCACCATCTTCATGGCACTCGTAATCTTACGGGTACTATTGACGCTGGCAATGCGAGTTTTTATCTCTTTTAACGACGGCATAGGCTATTACGCTTTATATTGTCCTGCTACATTAGCCATGGTCTCCTCAATAGCCTTGATGGCTTCGTCGGAGAGCTGACCATTACCCAAGGTCTCGATTACATCGGCATGCTGTGAGCGCATAGCGTCGAGGAACTGATCCTGACACTCACGAACCTTATCCATTGGCACCTCGTGCATCAAACCATGCACACCGCAATAGAGGATGGCCACCTGCTCGCCCACTGGCATTGGTCGATACTGTGGCTGAATCAAGAGTTGGTCGTTCTTGCGGCCACGGTCCAATGTCATGGCTGTGACGGCGTCCATATCGCTAGAGAACTTGGAGAATGCCTCCAACTCACGATACTGCGCCATATCGATCTTCAGTGTACCTGCCACCTTCTTCATACTCTTGATCTGAGCCGAACCACCCACACGAGATACGGAGATACCTACGTTGATGGCTGGACGGAAGCCCTGGTTGAAGAGGTCGGTCTCCAAGAAGATCTGACCATCGGTGATGGAAATCACGTTGGTTGGGATGTATGCGGATACGTCGCCTGCCTGGGTCTCGATGATAGGGAGGGCAGTCAAAGAACCACCACCCTTCACGTGGCCCTTCATGCACTCTGGCAGGTCGTTCATCTGCTCGGCTACCTCCTGCTGGTCGTTGATACGAGCGGCACGCTCCAACAAACGAGAGTGGAGATAGAACACATCGCCAGGGTAAGCCTCACGTCCTGATGGACGACGAAGAATCAAGGATACCTCACGATAAGCCACAGCCTGCTTACTCAAGTCATCGTATACCACGAGGGCTGAGTAACCACGGTCGCGGAAATACTCACCGATGGCGGCACCAGCGAATGGTGCGTAGTACTGCATGGCGGCAGGATCGGCTGCCGTAGCACTTACAATGATGGTATATGGCAGGGCACCGTGCTCCTTCAAGTTCTGTACCAAAGCTGCAACGGTAGAAGCCTTCTGACCAATTGCCACATAGATACAATAAACAGGCTTACCTGCCTCATAGAAACTCTTCTGGTTGATGATGGTGTCGACGGCGATGGCAGTCTTACCTGTCTGGCGGTCACCAATGATAAGTTCACGCTGACCACGGCCGATAGGAATCATGGAGTCGACAGCTTTCAAACCTGTCTGAAGAGGCTCCTTCACTGGCTGACGATAAATAACGCCTGGAGCCTTGCGGTCCAAAGGCATCTCGAAAGCACCAGTCAGGTCGATGTCGCCAAGACCATCAATGGCCTCACCCAGAGGGTTAACGACACGTCCGAGGAAATTGTCGTTCACACGGATGGAAGCGATACGATGGGTACGCTTCACGCTCTGTCCCTCTTTGATGCCAGCGGTAGGACCCAGCAGGACACAACCCACGTTGTCTTCCTCCAAGTTCATGACGATAGCCATGGTGCCATTCTCAAACTCAAGGAGCTCATTGGCCTCTGCGTTTCTCAGACCATAGATACGAGCCACGCCATCGCTGACGGTGAGCACAGTACCAACCTCGTCAAACTGCTGAGAGCCATTCACCTCCTGGAGCTGCTGTTCGAGCACTTCAGACACCTCACTTGGTTTAATTTTATCTGACATTGTTTTGTTACTTTTTAAATTTTACTTTTTGAGCTGTGTCAGGATGTTCTTGAGCTTCGTCTTGACGCTCGCATCCATCCTGTAAGTATCATACTCAAGGATGAATCCACCGATGATGTCGGGGTTCACCTCAGTCTTAAACTCCACAGTACCTTGCGTTCTCTGCTCCACCATCTTGCGCATCTTGTCCTCGGTCTGAGGGTCGACGGCGGTGGCGGTGGTCAGCTTACCGCGGATGATGTTCTTCTGTTTCCTGTAAAGAGTGATATACGAAGCAGCCATGAATTGCAGGGTGCTCTCCCTATCCTCCTTCATGACGAGCTGCAGGAACTTCTTGCTCAGCTCCGATGGGTTCTTGCCCAGGGCTGTGGTCAGAAGCGCCAGCTTCTTGTCTTTCGAGAGCATAGGGTTGTCTATCGTAAATCTCAGTTCAGGCACGTCGATGTAGCTCTGGAAGAGCGTTTGCATCTCCTGGTAGACCTGATCTTCGAGCTTCATGCTGAGCGCACTCTTGATGAGCGCACGCGCATAACGCACCGATATTACACCTATATCCATAAGCTTTACTATTTGTTGTCAGAAGAAACCTCGTCCAGCAGTCGATTTATCATATCCATCTGCTCCTTGTCGGTAGAAAGCTTCTCCTTGAGCACCTTCTCGGCCACCTGTACTGAGAGCTCTGCCACCTGTGTGCGAATGTCGCGGATGGCGTTTTGCTTCTCGGTCTCGATTTGAGCCTTGGCCTCAGAGAGAAGACGAGCACCCTCTTCACGGGCCTTGTCCTGAGCCTTCTCTACGATGGCGTCACGAGTCTCGGCTGCCTCCTTGAGGATGGCGGCCTGCTTCTCGCGAGCTTCCTGCAGAATGGATTCACCTTCTTTTTGGATATTGGCAAGCTTCTCATTGGCCTCATGAGCTTTCTTCAAACTGTCGTCGATGTACGCCTTACGATCGTTCACCATCTTGACGATAGCAGGAAATCCAGCCTTTGCGAGGATAACAAAGACAATGATAAAAACCACTGTCATCCAGAAAAGCAAGCCAGATGCCGGCATTAATAAATCCATATATACTGGTTAAAGTTTTACGTAAACGTTTGAAATTAACTAACTCTTTTTCTTCTTATTCTGCTTTGTCTCTTCCTATCCCGTAGGGCATGGGGAAGACAAAGCGAACAGAAGCCGTCATTACATGACGATGGCCAAGATGGCGATGATGACTGCGAAGAAGGCAACACCCTCAACCAACGCTGCTGCGATGATCATAGAAGAACGAAGGTCACCCATCTTCTCTGGCTGGCGAGCCATAGCGTCCATAGCCTGACCACCAATACGACCAATACCAATACCTGCGCCAATTGCGGCAAGACCTGCGCCTACTGCGGCACCCAACTTTGCAACTTCTGCTGCTAATAAAAGTGATAACATAATCTTAAAAATTTAAGTTGTTAATATTTTCTTGTTAATTATTCTATTTTACGATTTCAGGCTTTGCCTCTGGATGGACATGTGCCTGCGAGATGAATACTGCACTCAGCATGGTGAACACCAATGCTTGGATGTAGCTTACCAATACTTCGAGGAGCATCATGAAGGCGCTCATCGCAACACTTACGATTGTCATACCTGTACCCGCAACATAATTGGCGATAGCATTCTCACTGATGTTGAACATAATGAAAATGATAGCCGCGAACGACAGGGCGATTGCGTGTCCTGCCATCATGTTGGCGAAGAGTCGGATGATAAGAGCCAACGGTTTCGTGAAGATTCCGAAGAGCTCGATGAATGGCATCAATGGAACTGGCACCTTCAACCATGTTGGAACCTCTGGCCAGAAGATATCCTTCCAATAGGCCTTGGTACCAGTGAAATTGGTGATGAGGAATGTCGTCACACCGAAGAAACAGGTGCAGGCGATATTGCCAGTCAAGTTTCCACCACCTGGAGGGAATGGTACGATACCCATGATGTTGGCCACAAAGATGAAGAAGAAACAAGTAAGCAACCATGGTGCATACTTAGGTGCCTCATCACCGAGAGTAGCCTTAATCACGTCGTTGTAGACAGACATGATAAACATGTGCATCAACCCAACAAATCCCTTTGGCGCAGGATCGTCCACCTTGTGCTTCTTGCACCAGCGAGCTGGTATCAATACACACAGCAACAAGATAATGGCATCGATGAAGAGCACACATGTGGTCTTCGTGATGGAGATGTCAAGTGGCAGAACTTCCGCCCCGTTCACCTTTTCCACAATCTTGTTTGGATTGCTATGTGCCTCCCCGTTCTTGATCACCAGGTTATATGGGCCAGGGCGGTCGCCGTTGGCGTCTTTCTCCTCAGAGAACTCGCCGCTGCTGAACACGTGCCAGCCCGTGGTGGTATGAACGATGACAGGCAGGTTAATCACGATTGGGGTGTTGCCCACCGTCGTGATATGCCAATCATAAGAATCCTTGATATGACCCCACAATATCTCTTTCACGTCGATGTTCTCCTTGGCAGACACCTGCATAGGTGCCAACGTAAAGAGCATCATCGCCAGCAAGAGGAATTGTTTGAGATATTTCATAATCGTCTAATTCTTATTTATTATTATTTATTTTTTGCTGAACTCGCCTATCCTAAGTCATTAGGAAAGGCGGCTCTTGCGCTCTACCCGAGCGAAGTAGATGCAGTCGAACACGAGAAGCACTACATAGAAAAGAGCGAAGATAGCTGCGAAACCTAGAATATTCGCCTTGTCGCACACGACGACATAAACGAGAAACACCACAGCACCCAGCATCATCTTCAGAGCGGATGCTGCCAGATAGAACTTAGCCAGATTGGCGGGTGACGACTTAGCCACCGAGGTCCAAGCCTCGCCATAAGCAGTACTTGCAACAAGCGAGAATATGGCACTCACCACCAGTGGGTTGACCACCTGACCGATGATATGGTCGCACTGAGCGGAAATCCTGCAGGCAAAGAGGATGGCGAGAGCCATCGCTGCTGTGAGCCATAGGGAAATCTGCTTATACTTGCGCCCTACTTGCTTGATATGCTGTAATTGTTCTTTATCCATCGATTATATAACTTCTTGCTTCAGACTCTTTTCTAAAATCACACTTCCACGCAAAGGCTTACTTCGTTTTTCTTACATTCCACGAATCCGCCTTGGATGTCCAATGTCTGCTTTCCTTCCTGGGTAGTATACTCCACCTTGCCCACTTCGAGCGAGGAGATGATAGGTGCGTGATCATTGAGAATCTCGAACGAACCGAGAGTTCCGGGTACCAATACACTTTCAACATCCCCTTGGAACACTACCTTCTCAGGTGAAACTATCTTGAGTTTTAACATAATTGTTGGGTATTAAAGATTACGCCTGAGCTGCTGCGAGCAACTGCTTAGCCTTCTCCTTGGCATCCTCAATAGTACCTACGTTGAGGAATGCCTGCTCTGGCAGGTCGTCTACCTCGCCGTCAAGGATAGCATTGAAGCCCTTGATAGTTTCTTCGATTGGCACCATCACACCCTTCAAACCGGTGAACTGCTCGGCAACGGTAAATGGCTGGCTCAAGAAACGCTGTACACGACGTGCACGGTTCACGGTCAACTTATCTTCGTCTGAGAGCTCATCCATACCGAGGATGGCGATGATATCCTGAAGTTCATTGTAACGCTGCAACAACTGCTTTACACGCTGAGCGCAATCGTAGTGAGCCTTGCCCACGATCAGTGGGTCGAGGATACGAGAGGTAGAGCCCAGTGGGTCTACGGCTGGATAGATACCGAGAGAGGCAATCTTACGAGAAAGCTCCGTAGTAGCATCCAAGTGAGTAAAGGTAGTGGCTGGAGCAGGGTCAGTCAAGTCATCGGCTGGCACATACACAGCCTGTACTGAGGTGATGGAACCATTCTTGGTAGAAGTGATTCGCTCCTGCATCTGTCCCATCTCAGAAGCCAAAGTTGGCTGATAACCTACGGCTGAAGGCATACGGCCCAGCAACGCAGACACCTCAGAACCAGCCTGGGTGAAACGGAAGATGTTATCGATGAAGAACATGATGTCGGCTGCCTCGCCGTTCTTGCCTCCATGATCACGGAACTCCTCAGCGACAGTCAAACCTGAAAGGGCTACAGAGGCACGTGCCCCAGGTGGCTCATTCATCTGACCATATACAAGGGTAGCCTGGCTCTTGGCGAGCTCCTCTGGGTCGACGAGCGAGAGATCCCACTTGCCTTCCTCCATGGCCTTCTTGAACTTGTCGCCATACTTGATAACGCCAGATTCGAGCATATCTCGAATCAAGTCGTTACCCTCACGGGTACGCTCACCTACACCTGCGAACACAGAGTAACCATTGTGTCCCTTGGCGATGTTGTTGATCAACTCCATAATGAGCACCGTCTTACCAACACCGGCACCGCCGAAGAGTCCGATCTTACCACCCTTCATGTAAGGCTCCAACAAGTCGATGACCTTGATACCTGTTGCGAGCATCTCCTTATGGGTAGACAACTCGTCAAACTTAGGAGCCTCACGGTGGATAGGATAAGCACCCTCCATGTTCAATGGCTTCATACCATCAATCGGTGCGCCGATGACGTTCATCATACGTCCCTTGATTTGCTCTCCTGCTGGCATCACGATAGGGCTTCCCGTTGGGATAACCTCCAAGCCGCGCTGCAAGCCATCGGTGTTGTCCATGGCGACACAACGAACTGTATCCTCACCGATGTGCTGCTGCACCTCGATGATCAGCTCGCGACCGTCTGGGCGTTTCACCTTCAGAGCTTCATAAATCCTAGGAAGCACTTTCTCCGGATTCTCGCCCTTAGTATCGAAATAAACGTCGATAACAGGACCGATAATCTGCGAAATGCGTCCGTTAATTTGTGACATAAGCTTATTAGTTTAAAAAGTTATTTATTTCTTTATATCCGACTGCAAAAGTAACAACAATTTGCGGAAACTACAAAATTATTTTCGGTTTTGTTCCGATTTAAACTATTTTTAGTTCCGCTTAAACCATTTTTACGTTCTGCGAGCCAGCTATCATTATCGCTTATTGCGGCGATTAGATACTCAGTTCGTCCAGCACCTTGATGAGCTTGCGATCGAATGGCTTGTCTGAGCGTATAGCCTCTGACAGTGGCACATACACCACCTCGTTGTTGCGCACGCCAATCATCACATTGCGCTGTCCCTGCATGATGGCCTCGATGGCTCCGCAACCCGTGCGGCTGGCAAGGATGCGGTCACGTGCAGATGGACGACCACCACGTTGCAAGTGGCCAAGGATAGACACACGCACATCAAACTCAGGGAACTCTTTGCGCACACGGTCAGCATAATACAACGCACCGCACTTAGGGCTTTCCGACACGATGACGATACAGCTCTTCTTTGACTTACGGATACCACGCTCCATAAACTGTGCCAACTGGTCGACGTCAGTGGAATCCTCTGGAATGATGGCAGCCTCCGCGCCACTAGCGATGGCTGAGTTCTGTGCCAAGAAACCAGCATCTCGTCCCATCACCTCGACGAAGAAGATGCGCTCATGGCTCTGGGCGGTATCACGAATACGGTCTACACACTCCACGATGGTGTTCATTGTGGTGTCGTAACCAATGGTGTTGTCTGTACCATAGAGGTCATTGTCGATGGTACCAGGCAGACCGATGCAACATACATCAAACTCACGTGCAAAATTCATAGCACCTGTGAGCGAACCATTACCACCAATCACGACAAGAGCGTCTATTTCCTCTTTTTGGATAGTCTCGAATGCCTTCTGGCGACCTTCTTGGGTCATGAACTCCTTCGAGCGAGCAGTCTTCAGGATTGTACCTCCGGTGCCGATGATACCCGACACGTTTTCGGTGGTGAATGTTTTGATTTCATCGTTGATGAGTCCGTCGTAACCACGATAAATGGCCTTTACATTATAACCATTGTAAATGGCCGAACGAGTTACCGCACGGATAGCCGCGTTCATACCTGGGGCATCGCCTCCAGATGTAAGAATACCTATAGTCTTAATCTTTGCCATAACTATATACCTTATTATATAATGTTAGTTTGTTATTTAATTGACGTTACGATTTGTGTTTTTCGCTCATATATTTGTTCTAGGGATAGTTTCTTCCCTCTTGTGGTCTAAATAATCAGATATACCGCTCCCGCTACAAGCTTGTGCGAGAGCCAGAGGATGGCTAGTCCTATCACGCCACCCAGCAGAGCCTTCCATCCGATGTTGCGGAAGAACCAACCCATGCGCATGCGCTCCATTTTCATCAAGGCCAAGCCACTGATGGTGCCAATGCCGAGCACGTTGCCGCCAGCCATCACGCAATAGGCGATGACCGACCAGTATATGCCGTTGGCATTGTAATCTGTAAGGATGTCGCAGCTAGGATCTCCCAATCCCACCACGTCATGCAAAGAGAAGAAATTCATCGCGGTGGCGAAGTTGTCGAGCACAGTGCTCAAGAGTCCTGCTACCACCCCATGGAGCCATACGCTCGGATGCTGAAGATCCGAGCCCAAGAAGGCGTTGAGGTCGGCGAATGCGCCGGTCTCCTTCACCACTCCGATGGAGAGCATGATGCCGAGCACGAAGAGTATCATCTGTATGATGCCATACTGCAACACACGTGGCGTGCGTCGCTCAGCCATGGCATCCATGTTCATCAGTTTACGATTGAACACCTCATTCACAATCCAAAGGATGCTCAACACGCAGAGCGCACCGAGGAACGGACTCAGTTTGGTGATGTTATGGAAGGTAGGGATAAACCACAGCCCGCCGATGCCCACGAAGAGCATCACCAGTCGCTGCCATACATTCAGGCGAGTGTCGTCGCCACGGAAAGGCATCACGATCCATTCGGTCTCTACCCGCTCTGGCAACATACGCTGCATCATCGCCGTAGGGATGAGCCATGCCGCCAAGCATGGCAACAACATGAGGCAAGAGTACATGGTAGCCGTCACCGCTCCCTGATTCCAAAGCACGAGTCCCTCCGGATTGCCTATCACGGTGAGCGCCCCACCACAGTTGGCGGAAATCAGTATAGCACTGCCATATATCATGCGCTGGCGGCGATTAGGTATCACGCCATGCATCAAGGTGAGCATCATCACAGTGGTGGTGAGGTTATCGAGGTTGGCGGAGATGACGAAGGTCACCACCGACAATATCCACAACATCTTCTTGCTGCTGCGTGTGCGAAGCAACTGGCGCACGAAATCGAAGCAGCCATTATTGTTGAGTATCTCGACAATGGTCATGGTGGCGAGGAGGAAGAGCACAATCTCGGCAGCCCTGCCCACATAAGGCACGAAGATGCTACGCGAGATAAAGATCTTCACGTTGGTGCTGGTAGGCTCCACCTCGTTCCACATACCTATATTCAAATAACGGGAATAATCAGTGGAATGCTCGCTAGTCACAAAATCCATACCGAAGCAGATATAGAGCACCCACCCCACTGCCGCAGCGAAAATAGCTACGGCGGCACGGTTTACCTTGGTGATGTTCTCCGTGGCGATGAGAACATACGCCAAAATCAGTATGGCAAGGATGACTAGTGTCATATTTTCTCTATATTAAATCATTTTCTTGCGCAAAGGTAACAAAATATTTGAAATCACAAGCATTTTGACGGCATTTTTTAATTGCTTTAACGTTTTAATAATAATGTAACATCAATACTTAAAGGTATAAGGATAAAGCTTTTAGTTAAATATACTTAACTAGAAGCAGAAAAAAGCCGAAAGAGAACGCTAATTCACTGAAAATGTGTAATTTTGCGCCCGATTTATACAATTCACATAAAGTCTAACTTTATTAATTTTAAAATTTTAATTATTTTTTATGTCAGATTTAAAGAACGTAAAGCCATTGGACGACTTCAATTGGGACGAGTTTGAGAATGGCACAAGCGCAAACGTCAGCAAGACAGACCTCGAGAAGGCCTATGACGAAACTCTTAACAAGGTAACAGAGCACCAGGTGGTTGAGGGTACCGTAATCTCTATCGATAAGAAAGAGGTTATCGTAAACATCGGTTACAAGAGCGATGGTATCATCCCTGCTTCTGAGTTCCGTTACAACCCAGACCTCAAGGTTGGCGACAAGGTTGAGGTTTATGTAGAGAACCAGGAGGACGCTAAGGGTCAGTTGGTACTCTCTCACAAGAAGGCTCGCTTGAGCAAGAGCTGGGAGCGTGTTAACGCTGCTCTTGAGAACGAGGAAGTTATTCAGGGTTACATCAAGTGCCGCACTAAGGGCGGTATGATTGTTGACGTATTCGGTATCGAAGCTTTCTTGCCAGGAAGCCAGATCGACGTTCACCCTATACGCGACTACGACGTATTCGTAGGCAAGACTATGGAGTTCAAGGTCGTTAAGATCAACCAGGAATTCCGCAATGTTGTTGTTTCTCACAAGGCTCTCATCGAGCAGGAGTTGGAAGCACAGCGCAAGGAGATCATCTCTAAGCTTGAGAAGGGTCAGATTCTCGAAGGTACTGTTAAGAACATCACTACCTACGGTGTATTCGTTGACCTCGGCGGCGTAGACGGATTGATCCACATCACAGACCTCTCTTGGGGCCGCGTAAGCGATCCACACGAGGTTGTATCTCTCGACCAGAAGATCAACGTTGTTATCCTCGACTTCGATGAGGAGAAGAAGCGTATCGCTCTCGGTTTGAAGCAGCTCACTCCACACCCATGGGATGCTCTTGATCCAAACCTCAAGGTTGGCGACCATGTTAAGGGTAAGGTAGTTGTTATGGCCGACTACGGTGCATTCGTTGAGATAGCTCCTGGTGTTGAGGGCTTGATCCACGTATCTGAGATGTCTTGGAGCCAGCACTTGCGTTCTGCTCAGGACTTCATGAAGGTTGGCGACGAGGTAGAGGCAGTCATCTTGACTCTCGACCGCGCTGAGCGTAAGATGAGCCTTGGTATCAAGCAGCTCAAGGAAGACCCATGGGAGACCATCGAGGTTAAGTATCCTGTAGGCAGCAAGCACACAGCTAAGGTTCGCAACTTCACCAACTTCGGTATCTTCGTAGAGCTCGAAGAGGGCGTTGATGGTTTGATCCACATCTCAGACCTCTCTTGGACCAAGAAGGTTAAGCACCCATCTGAGTTCACTACCGTTGGTGCTTCTATCGACGTAGTAGTTCTCGAAATCGACAAGGAGAACCGTCGCTTGAGCCTTGGCCACAAGCAGTTGGAGAAGAACCCTTGGGATGAGTACGAGCAGATCTACACTCCAGGTTCAATCCACCAGGGTACTATCACAGAGATCATGGACAAGGGTGCCGTAGTAGCTCTCGCAGAGGGCGGCGAAGGCTTCGCAACTCCTAAGCACCTCACCAAGGAGGATGGTACTCAGGCTAAGAAGGGCGAGACTCTCGACTTCAAGGTACTCGAGTTCGTTAAGGAGACAAAGCGTATCATCCTCTCTCACTCTCGTACATTCGAGGAGGGCAAGGACGAGCCAATCGCTAAGCCAGCTCGCAAGCACAACAATGGTGGTCGCAAGAACGAGACAGCTTCTATCAACAACGTAGCAGCTGGTACTTCACTCGGCGACATCGACGCACTTGCTAAGTTGAAGGCTCAGATGGAGGGCAAGGCTTAATAGCCACTCGCCTATCCCATTTGGGACAATAATGAAGAAGAAGAATAAATAATTCACACACTTCATAATGATTATGGAACCGGTTTCCCATCATGGGGAATCGGTTCTTTTTTTATTCCATTTTAGCCCATTATCAGGCATTTACATCAAGAAACATGCTGAAAAGCAGAAAAATTACGAAAAACATTTGGCTAGTTTGAGTTTTTATAGTAACTTTGCACGCAATAAGTTTTAGAAGTTCAAGATATGAAATACTCAAAATTTTTAGCGGTTCCGCTGTCTGTGGGATGTCTTTCCCTCCTCTCCTCCTGCTTCAAGGAGGAGCCTCTCAATGCCGAATGCGACATTGAGCAAGCGTATATACATGCAGGCGACAAGCTCGACAGTTGGTTTCTGAGTCCTACGGACACGCTCGTCAGCGTACAATCCGACGAAGACCATATCGAGTTCACCATGAGCGGAGGAGCCGACCTTACTCAACTAGCCCCTAAGTTCCGACTCACACCGGGAGCCACCATCACCCCGGAGAACGGCAGCAAGCAGGACTTCTCGAAAGGTTCCGTGAAATACACCGTTACATCCGAGGACGGTAAGTGGAGCCGCATCTACTTCGTATCGGTGAAGGGAATGCTCAAGTTTGGAAGCGAGCATGAGTTCAACTTCGAAAACTGCTACAACAGCGGCAAATTCTACGTCTGGACTGAACCTTGGGTCATGGAAAACGGCAAAACCCAAAAGGTGTCAATGTGGGCGACGGGAAACCCTGGCTACCAGATAAGCAACAGCTCGGCGGCTGCAGAGGGCTACCCTACCAGCCCATTCGAGCACAGCGACGCACCATTCGACCAGCCGGGCATAGCCAACAAGGGAGTGAAGCTCACCACCTCGCGCACAAGCGGACTCGCCGATATGGTGAAGAAGCCTATCGCAGCCGGCAACCTCTTCATCGGGCAGTTTGACCCTACCAACGCCCTGCAAGACGCTATGTCGGCTACCAAGTTCGGTCGCCCATTCTGTTTCGACAGCAAGCCTAAGACTTTCACAGGCTACTACAAATACAAGGCGGGCGAGAAATTCACCGACAAGAACATGAACGTGCTGGAGCAGAAAGACTACGGCACCATCTATGCTGTGTTCTACGACAACCACGACCCCTACGGCAAGGCAGTGGTGCTCTACGGCGACAACGTGCAGACCAGCCCGCAAGTGGTGGCACTAGCCCGACTCGACAACATCGACAACACGCCAGAGTGGACTCCATTCACCCTCAACTTCATCTATCGCAAGGAGGTAGACGAGCAGAAACTCAAGAAAGGTGGCTACAGCCTAGCCATCGTATGCTCATCGAGCACCAACGGCGCAGAGTTTATGGGAGCAGTGGGCAGCACGCTCTGGGTGGACAAGTTTAAGGTGACATGCGAATAAGAGATAGAGAGAAAGGTAACATGTGAATAAGTGATAGAGAAAGATAACATGAAGAAGATTTTCACTATAGCCCTGCTCATGGCAAGCTTCACAGCCACAGCCCTGGCAGGCAACAACGACAAGAGCCACTGGAGTGCCTGGAACAGCTATCTCCACAACTATAAGTACTACGTTCACGTGGGCTACAACATCGGCGGTACCATGCCCATTGGTATGCCTGCCAGCATTCGCACCCTGCACAGCTACACGCTCCAGCCTAACTTCTCGCTTGGCGTGGATGCCCATCATGCCATCTCGGGCAGATGGGGATTCGTGGGCGGCATTCGTTTCGAGAACAAGGGGATGAAGACCGATGCCGGTGTGAAGGGCTATCACATGAGGATAGTGCGTGGCGGCGAACAGCTGGAAGGTGTATTCACGGGCAGCGTGGTAACAAAGGTGGACATGAGTCTGCTCACCGTGCCGGTGCAAGCTACCTACGACCTGAGCGAGCACGTGCGCCTCAAGCTAGGTCCTTACGTGAGCTACGTAACTTCGAAGAAATTCGAGGGATGGGCATACGACGGTTACCTGCGCCGACAGGAGGAAGGTCACCTCAAGGGCGACCCTACCGGGCAGAAGGTGATGCTGGGACACGACAAGGGCGAAAGAGGCGAATACGACTTCAGCGACGACATGCGCCAGTGGCACTTCGGCATCGACCTGGGAGCCGACTGGCGAATCACCGACCGCTGGGGCGTAGCAGCCGACCTGAGCTGGGGATTGAACGGCATCTTCAAGAAAGGCTTCGACACCATCGAGCAAACGATGTACCCGATATATGGAAGCATCGGAGTAACCTATCAGCTGAAGTAATCAGTTGTATTAAAAAAGAGAAAAAATATAAGGAACAAGTTAGATAAAAAAGAGAAAAAATATAAGGAACAAGTTAGATAAAAAAGAGAAAAAATATAAGGAACAAGTTAGATAAAAAAAAGAAAAAATATAAGTAATCAATTTTATTAAAAAAAAGAAAAATGAAAAAGTTTTTTTAT
>ERZ808240.1001-NODE-1001-length-36015-cov-5.674527_pt1 | contig 36015 bp, 27 predicted proteins | sample MGYA00521084_ERZ808240 | MGnify/ENA primary metagenome ERZ808240 (study PRJEB31516, sample SAMN03275571) | gut metagenome | biome: mammalia-associated habitat; material: feces | host: Papio cynocephalus | place: Kenya | collected 2012-08-06 ... | reverse complement strand
ATACGCTCGCTCGTCCGACGGGCGAAAAACGGAGACTCCGAGGCTTTCGGCGATCTGTACGAGATATACGCGCTTGATATGTACAAATTTGCGCTGTATTTTATGCATAATGAGCAGGACGCTCTCGACGCGGTGCAAAACGCTTGCGTCAAGGCGTATTCCTCGATAGTATCGTTAAAAGACCCGAACGCGTTTAAATCATGGCTGTTTAAAATACTGTCCAATATATGTAAATCGTCGCTTACTTCCGCTCATGCAAAGAACGAATGTAAAACCGCAGACGGGGATATCCCCGTTGTAATGAGCGAACAGGGCGGGGACTTTACATTGAGAACGGAAATTTACGACGCTATGGAGAGTCTGACGGATGAAGAGCGTACGGTCGTTATTCTCAGCGTTGTACACCGATACAAAAGTTCCGAGATTGCCGAGATAATAAATTGTCCCGCGTCTACGGTACGCTCGAAGCTTTCCCGCTCGCTTTCCAAGCTGAGAACTATTCTTACATAAGGAGTGACATATATGAACAAGCAGGATAAAGAGCTTTTCGATAAAATTAAAAGCGCGTCCGATAACGTTTCTCTCCCTGAAGAACTCAGCAGAGACAATATCGTAAAACAGCTTGACGGCGTAAAGCAGATAGCGGTCGTCGAGCCGGACAATAAAAAGAGAATTAATAAAAAACATATAATAAGCGCGGCGGTCTCCGTTGCGGCTGCAATTGCGATAGTAATAGGAATAGGCGCGGTCGGATTCGGCAATGATACTCCGCTCGTTCAAAGCGGGAGCCCGAACAGCTCGAACATAAATATTAATAATAACTATAATTCATCAGTCGACAGAACCGGCTACGACAATATCGAAACCATAGTAGCCGACTACTATAAAAAACAGTTAAGCGAACAGAAAAAATATCGGAATTATAATTCGTTTTCATTGTTCGGAAAAAAGAACGGTAATATGACCGCCGACGGTTCGGCTAATACCGGCAGTGCCGCCCCGAGCGCGGCAGAGTCGGTCAATGAGTCCGCTCAGGTTTCCGCCGAATCTTCGTCATACGGAAAAACCAATTTGCAGGTCGACGGCGTTGACGAGGGCGATATAGTCAAAACCGACGGAAAGAATATCTATGTTTTATCCTCTGACAAAATATATATTCTCGACGTTTCCGACCCTGAGAATATGAAAACGCTCAAGTCCATGCCCGCCTATGTTTCCGACGACGGCACGAAATGCGAAACACAGGATATGTTCCTTACGTCGGGCAAGCTGATAACCGTAGTCGGCACGTACAAGGAAGTTGACTCCAGTTATGCACCTGAGGACAGTTACAGAGTTGGAGTTGCATGCTATGCCGGAATTGAATATCTGAATACCGTTATCTCCGTTTACAATATTACCGACCCGAAGTCACCTGTTATGGAGTTTTCATATGTCTGCGACGGAACGTACGTTTCCTCACGAATTGCTGACGGCAAGTTCATATATGTCGGCAGATACTCCATTCCGTTTGACTATGCCGAAAGTAATGAGGAATTGAGTACCGAAACTTTAAAAGAGAACTGCGTTCCGACCGAGATTATCAACGGCAGTGAGAGAGCGAGAATAAACGCAGATAATATCTGCGTCCGCGATACGGACGAACCTACGGTTTATCAGACTGTCGCATCGTTTAATATAAACGACTGCGAGAATACGTTTTACTCGGGAGCCGCGCTCGGTTACTGCGAGGACGTTTACTGCGACGGCGAATATCTCTTTGTTTCGTCATACGATTATCTTGAAAAATCAAAGAATATACAGGGCGTTGATTCGTACGCGGCTACAGATATTACCGCTTACAAAATCGACAGCAATGCTCTTACTAATATAGGCTCGGTTACGCTTCCGGGAAATGTTATAGGGCAGTTTTCAATGGACAGATATAACGGATATTTCAGAGTTGCCGTCGAATCGACATATAAAACCGATTCCGCAAGCTACGTGTTCATAGTTAACGACAAACTCGAAATCGTGTCGAGAACCGAAGCGTTCGGCTTGGGCGAATATATGAAATCCGTCCGCTTCGTCGGCAATACGGCTTACGCGGTGACATTCTATCAGACAGACCCGCTGTTCGTCATTGATTTAAGCGACGTAAAGAATCCCGAAGTTGCCGGCGAACTTAAAATCCCCGGATTCTCGTCATATCTTCATCCCGTCGGCGATAATCTCGTACTCGGCATAGGCGAGGGCGGTGATGAAAACGGTACCGACGGCTCTGCCGAAATCAAGCTTTTCGACGTTTCCGACCCGAAAAATCCGAAGTGCGTTGATACGCTTAATATAAAAAACGCATATATAAATACCGATCATAAGGCGTTTACTTCGCTCGGCGACGGCAGATACGGCGTTATTGCTCAGTTTTACAACAACGGTTATTCAAATAATGATTCCGACCTTAAAGCCGTTGTTATAAAAGTTGACGGTGCAAAAATATCAAAGACCGATTACTATAACGGTCCGGTCAACGACGACATGTACTGTACGCGTGTGACATATATAGGCGATAACCTGTTTGTAGTCGGCGATTCGGGCGTAATTTCGTACAGTCTTTCGACAAGTGAAAGGCTCGGAACTTACATCTACTATGACAATTGATAAATTTTTAACGATTTCTTTATAAACTTTAAGAAAAATCAAGGTTATTTTAAGCTGTGAACGTTATATTTTAGTCACAGGATGCATCAAAGGTCAGCTGTCCCGACCTGAGCGAATAAAAACGGTTAAATGCGGACAGACAAACAGCTCCGTGTTCTTTACGAACATTTCATGTACATATACCTCTCTTTTTTAAACCTTACGGTTTGAGAAAAAGCCGATCCTTCCCCCCTCGGATCGGCTTTTTCTTTTTTCTGATTGCAATTAAATGATATAAATGATAAAATATTAATATATTATATGGTTTAAAAATAGTTTAAAAATCGGAGGTTTCCCTATGTCAAAATCACGTTGGTACAAGGACGCCGTTATATATCAGATTTATCCGAGAAGCTTCTGCGACAGCAACGGCGACGGAATAGGCGATATACGCGGTATTATAAGCAAGCTTGATTATCTCAAAGATTTGGGCGTTACGTGCGTGTGGCTTAGCCCCTGCTACAAGTCACCCAACGCTGACAACGGCTACGATATCAGCGATTACCGCGATATTATGGACGAATTCGGCACTCTCGACGACTGGCAGGAGATGGCTGACGGCATGCATGAAAGAGGGATTAAACTCGTAATGGATCTCGTCGTTAACCATACGAGCGACGAGCATGAGTGGTTTAAGCAGTCGCGTTCGTCAAAGGACAATCCGTACAGGGATTATTACATTTGGAGAAAAGGAAAGGGCAAGGACGGAAAAACTCCGCCTAATAACTGGACGTCGAGATTTACCGGCTCCGCGTGGGAGTACGACGAGACGACGGGCGAATTTTATCTCCACCTTTTCCATAAAAAACAGCCCGACCTCAACTGGGAGAATCCCAGGGTAAGACAGGAGGTTGCGGATATCTGCAACTACTGGTTCGAAAAGGGCGTCGACGGCTTCAGATGCGACGTTATAACTTATATAAGCAAGGATCAGTCGTTTGCCGACGGTAAATTCAATCCCGTCGTATGCGGTGACGAGCATTTCGTTATAGGACCGAGATACCACGAGTATATTCACGAGCTTAACAAAAAGTCGTGGTCAAAATATGATACGATGATAGTAGGCGAGGCGCAGGGCATAACGATAAATAACGCGTTCGACTGCGTTGACGAGAGCCGTGAAGAGCTCGACTGTGTATTTACATTCGAGCATCAGACTCAGGTCGACTCATTTATGACGACTATCCCGAAGCCGTTTAATCTTAAAAAGTGGAAAGAGATTTTCTCCTCCTGGCAGGCTCTGCCCGACACGTGCTGGAACTCTCTTTATATAGAAAACCATGATTATCCGAGAGCCGTTCCGCGTTACGGAAAGATGGAGTACCGCGAGTATGTCGACAAAATGCTTGCAATAAGCATTAACTTCTTAAAGGGTACGCCGTACATATATCAGGGTCAGGAAATCGGCATGACTAATTTTGAAGATCTTGAACCCGACGAGTACAGGGATGTAGTTTCCTTACAGCTTCGCGACACGGTCAAAAAGATTTTCCCGCCCGCAATGCCCATAGTAAAGTGGGGACTTAATAAAAAAGCGAGAGACCACGCGCGCGCACCCATGCAGTGGGACGACAGCGAGTACGCGGGATTTTCGACCGCCGAACCATGGATGCCCAATAACCCGAATTATCCCGAGATAAACGTTAAAAAGGCTTTAGAAGATAAAAACAGCGTATGGTATTTCTATCAGAAGATAAACCGTATGCGTATAGGCGACGAGATAATCAGATACGGCACGTATAAGCAGTATATGCCCGAAAATAAGGATATCTGGGTGTACGAGAGAGCGTATAAAGGCAAAAAATACGTTGTTGCCGCAAGCTATACGGATAAGGAAGCAGTATTCACCATGCCCAGGGAATTAAGATACAATAAGTGCAAACTTATTCTTCATAATTATAACGACGGTGAGTTTATGCTAACAAGCTGCCGTTTAAAGCCGTACGAGGCGTTTGTTTTTGAAACGGAGTAACGGGGATGATAAAACTGCCCGAATAGCAAAAAGCAATTGTATAATAAAAACAACGGGTCTGTGAAAAACCTTCACAGACCCGTATTTATATAGTTGTATTTTAATTCAACAGTGATATGTATTCGTCTCCGAACACTTCGAGCGTTCTTTTTAGTATATTATTCATAAACGCTATCGCGGTGCCGTAGTTCGTTATCGGCGTGCCCTCGTTTACGCATGTCTGCATTCTCGAAATCATTTCGCGTTCGTTGAGCATACAGCCGCCGCAGTGGATTACGAGCGCGTATTTTCTTACGTCCTCGGGGAACTCTCTGCCGGAGGTAAATTCGAATTCGATCTTTTTTCCTGAATGCGCGGTTATCCATTTCGGGAGCTTTACCGTTCCGATATCCTCGCACTGTCTGTGATGCGTACAGCCCTCGGATATTAAAATTCTGTCGCCGTCGTTTAATTTATTGAGCATTGACGCGCCCCTGACGGCTTCTTTTAGAATCCCCTTATACCGCGCGAAAACAATTGAAAAAGAAGTCAGCGCGATGTCCTCGGGTACGATTTTTAATACTTTTTCAAAAGCCTGCGAATCCGTTATGACTATCTTCGGCTTTTTATTCATAATCGACAGCGCGTATTCGAGTTCGGACTCCTTAACGACAATGTTAATGCACGAATTGTCGAGCACGTCGCGGATTGCGTTCTGCTGGGGGAGAATCATCCTGCCCTTGGGTGCGGCGGAGTCGATAGGCGTAACGAGCACGGCGATATCGTTCTTATTAATTAAATCGCCTAAAAGCGGTTTTTGCTCTTTTGACTTTCCCGAAAGCGAGCCGATAAGCTCTTTCAACTCGTATATATTCGTGTTATTTTTTGCGCTGACGTATATTTCGTTTTTGCCGGGCTCCGGAACTCTTTCAAGCAAATCCGATTTATTATATACGGTTATGTACGGTATGTTTTTCTCTTTGAATACGCCTGCAAGCTCCTTTTCCGTATCCGTCAGCGGATTATTCGCGTCCGTTACGAGAATCGCGATATCCGTATGAGTAAGCGTCTGTCTTGCTCTCTCGGCTCTCATCTCGCCGAGCGTTCCCGTGTCGTCTATGCCCGGCGTGTCGATAATTACGACAGGTCCCAACGGCAGAAGCTCCATGGCTTTCTGCACGGGGTCGGTCGTCGTGCCTTTAACGTCCGATACGAGAGACAGCTTCTGTCCGGTTACGGCGTTTACAACGCTCGATTTTCCTGCGTTTCTGAGTCCGAAGAAGCCTATGTGAATCCTTTCCGCGCTTACTGTGTCATTCAATCCCATTTTCATCATTCCCCATTAATTAAAATAATATTATAAAAAGTATTTTATAATAACCAATGAAATTCCGAGGATCACCAGGACAATGCCTGTGGCTCTGTTTGCTGTTTTTGAGGATACTTTATTCGCTATGTGAGCCGCGAGCATTGCAAAAACAAGTGTGCTTATAACGCACACAATCAGCGAAAGTATATCCGGCGCTCCGCCTATCGCAAAGTGGCTGACTGCTCCCGTCAGCGCCGTAGCCGACATTATAAATACGCTCGTGCCGACAGCTGTTTTTAATTCGTATCCGAGTACGCTTGTCAGAACAAACAGCATCATCAGTCCTCCGCCGGCACCGACGAATCCGCATATGAATCCTACGACTCCTCCGCAGATTATCGAGCGTATTATTTTCTGCTTTTTCGTTGCGTTTTCGAGCCTTGCTTTAGGCTTCGTTGCTGGCTTGATTATAAACCTCAAACCGAGGAAAAACGTCATTATCATCGAGAATCCGCCCATCGCTTTGCTCGGCAGATAGCTTGCCGCGAACGAGCCGACAAACGTAAAAATAAGTACGGATATCATCATGGCTATGCCGTTTCTGATGTCTATATTCTTTTTCCTCGCGTACATTACCGCACTCGCCGCGCTTGCCAGAACGTCGCTTGCCAATGCGACTCCGACCGCGAGATACGGGTCCATGCCGAGAATCGTCGTGAGCATCGGGCTGATAACCGCCGCCGCGCTCATTCCCGCAAATCCCGTGCCGAGTCCCGCGCCTAATCCCGCCAATATGCAGACGAGTATTTTTATGGTTGTCGACATAAATATCACACTCTTTCAAAATATAACTTATATTATAAGAAATAATAAAATGTATGTCAATATTACGCAATCTTTTTAAATTAAATATAAAATATATAATTATATATAATAAAAATATGAAAAAACCGATTTTTCAGCAGTGAAAACCGGTTTTTTTGCGTTGAAATTTATAATATACAGTTTTTTTTGACGATATGCAGAATTTATAAAACGGTATGCAGAAAGTTTTGCACAATATACATTTTTGCCTCGCTGTAAAGTAAAAATCTTTAAATTGTCGAAAACTATGTTCAAAATGTTCAAAACTACTCCGTTTGGTTCAAAAAATTTGCTTTTTAGTCCTCGTGGGTGTAAAGTTTTGAACTTTCTGAACAGAGTTTTGAACATTTTTTCGGGCAGATTTGAACCGCAAATGCAATTGTATATTCATGGAAATTATTTGATTACGTAAGGGAAATCCTGCCTTGATAAATTGGAATCGGTTTTACAGGGAAATAAGACTATATTTATTATTTATGTCAAACATTGTTATCTTGAACGCAGTTTTTCGATAATTTCGTCCGTCCATTCGAGTATTTTGAATTTAATTTTATATTTCTGCCTATTCTCTATTATCTGTGTTTCCTCCGGTGAGAACACAGCGTCGTATGCGCTCTCTTTGTCTTCGGCTGCGGGCAGACACAGCGGGGGAAACATGACGCACCACCAGTTGTGACCCTCTCCGCTGCCGAGCGTTACGGTAAGGGACATGTACCGTCCCGAGGGAAGCGTGAAGTTCTCGTACTCCCTTACGGGGAAGTATTCGTCCGTCAGCTTTACTTTCGCACTGTAGCCGAAACCGTTTTCCTTAAGTACGCTGTCAGCCTCGTTTTCGATTTCTTTAAGCTCCGGGGTCAGTTTCTTTTTCGCGTTTTCGACGTTTACGCTTCCGTCGAAAATTTCTGCCCCTTTTGTGAGAAGCGCGTCGCGTACTTTTAATTTTACGTCCTGGTCGATATCGGTATCGGAGTTTGCTATAACGTGAAGTCTGAGCACGTCGGCTCTTATGTCACGGCAGTCTGTGACGAACTGTAAGAACTGAATGCATAATAAAAACACGAACGAAACCGCCGAGGCGAGAATTATATTTCGGATTCTCTGTTTCTGAGTAATCGAATCGGAAAATGAAAGTTTATTTTTTATCAGTGATAACTTGTTTTTTATGTTCATTGTAAAAACCTCCGAAAAAAGCGTTCACCCTAAAGATGAACGCTTCGGAAAATTTTTATTCAATAAAAATCGATTTTTCGGTGAATTTTGAGAAATGAACCTCTTTGTATTTGGTCTTTAATAATTCAAAACAGTTTTTTGCTTTTGATTCGTCGTTGAAAATGCCGAATACGGCAGAACCGCTTCCCGTCATCATGGAAAGTCCCGCGCCGTTTGAGCGCATTACCGATTTTATATCCGCCCTGTCGTAAACCTCGACCGCCTGTTCGAATACGTTTGCACCGTAACGGCAGATGTCGTGATAGTCCGAATGAACTGCTGCGTAAAGGAATCTGTTGTTGTCGGGATGTCTTACCTCTTTTAATGAATCGAAGTTTTCATATGCTGTTTTTGTTGAAACGTTCTGCTCGGGTTTTACGACGACGGCGTAAAGCTCCGCGCTCGGCAGTTTCGCCATAACCTCGCCTATATTAAGACACAGCGCACATCCGCCCTTTATGCAGAACGGAACGTCCGCGCCTATCGTCTCGCCGATTCTGCACAGTTCGTCCGTCGTAAAGGGCGATGAAAACATCTCGTTTAGTATTACGAGTACTGCGGCGGCGTCGGCGCTTCCTCCGCCCATGCCCGCCTGACAGGGGATATTTTTCTTGATAAATATTTTTATTCCGGGATTTTTTATTTTTGAGATGTTGAAAAAAGCCAGAGCGGACTTATATGCGGTGTTTTTCGTGTCCGTCGGAATAAAGTCCTTATCGCATCCGAGCGTTATTTTGCCGTCGGACGTTTTTTCAATTGTAACCTTATCAAATACGGAAATCGATTGCATTACCGTATAAATGCAGTGGTATCCGTTGTCGAGAACGCCGGTGAGGTCGAGGAGCAGATTTATTTTTCCTGCGGCTTTTGCCGTTATTTTCATTTTAATTCTCCGTTCTTTTTTCTTTGGATAAGTTATTTTAACATATTTTTTTTCAATAGTATATAATTTTTAAAAATTATTGTAAATAACCTTGATTTTGTGCTATACTCTTTTTGAAAGGTGAAAGAATTATGGAATTTAAGAATATAATAGATATGCACAATCACACGGACAACTCATTCGACGGCAATCACAGCCCGATGTATATGTGTGAAACGGCGGTAAATAAGGGACTCAGAGCAATCGCGTTTACAGACCACTGCGAGGTCGACGCTTTTTACAAAGATAATTTTGACAGAAGCGTCAGACAGGCGTTTTTTGAGGTCGCGAGGGCTAAAAGCGCGTTTTACGGAAAGCTTCTCGTTTTAAACGGAATAGAACTCGGCGAGTGCGGTTACGATACCGAGACGAGCGAGAAGATAATCGCTTCGCAGAAATTCGACGTTATACTCGGCTCCGTTCATAATTTAAGAAATAAAACTGACTTTTATTATATCGAGGATTTTACCGGTATGGATATAAAGGCTCAGCTTAACGAATATTTTGACGAGGAGCTGAATATGCTCGAGTGGGGCGGATTCGACGTTCTCGCGCATCTTACATATCCGTTCAGATATTTTTATGCAAGAAATAATATTATGATAGATATTGACGATTATAAAGATAAGGTCGACGAAATTCTGAAGCTCGCCGCTGAAAAAAATATTGCGCTCGAAATTAACACCGCGGGACTGCGCCAGCCTATCAACAGGCTTTCGCCCGAGGCTCAGACGGTCAAAAGATTTAAGGAGCTCGGCGGTAAACTTATCAGCGTAGGCTCCGACGCTCATTTTGCCAAAGATATAGGCGTCGGTATAAAGCATGCGTACGAGGCGGCTCTGGAGGCGGGATTTAAGTCCACGGTCCTTTTCCAGCGCAGAAGTCCCATTGAAATACCTATCGAATAATACATACGCTTTAACAGGGAGCAGATATAATTATGTATGAAGCAGATGAAATCCTTTCAAAGGTAAAAAGAATACATTTTATCGGAATCGGCGGCTCGGGCATGTGTCCGATAGCCGAAATTCTGCACAGCGAGGGATATATTCTCTCGGGTTCGGACAATAACGAGAGCGACACTCTCAACAGAATCCGTGCGCTGGGAATTCCCGTGGTAATGGGGCAGAAAGCCGAAAATATAAAGGGCGCCGAAATGATAGTTCACACCGCGGCGATAATGGATGACAACCCCGAGCTTATAGCGGCGAGGGCGAGCGGTATACCGACATTCGAACGTTCAAAAATACTCGGTGCGCTGTCGAGAAGATATGAAAACTGCATAGGCATATGCGGAACGCACGGCAAGACGACGACAACGTCCATGACCGCGCAGATACTGATAGAATCGGGACTCGACCCGTCCGCGGTTATCGGAGGAAAACTTCCGTATACCGGTACAAACGGAATTGTCGGAAAGAGCGGTATTTTCGTATGCGAGTCGTGCGAATATAAAAACACGTTTTTGCAGATGTCGCCCAAGTGCGCCGTTATTCTCAATATAGACGCTGACCATATGGAATTTTTCAAGACCATGGAGAATCTGAAAAAGTCGTTTACGCAGTTCGCCGACAGCGCAGAAACGGTTATTTATAATCTCGACGATAAAAACACATGCGACGCGATAAACGATATGAAGTATAAGAATAAAGAGTTTATTACGTTCGGGCTCGGTGAAAACTGTATGTGGCGTGCGGAACTAATATCAGACAGAAAGGGCGCATACCCCGAGTACGACGTTTATTATAAAGGCGAGAAAAAAGGGCACGTCGTTTTAAATGTGCCCGGTGACCATAATGTTTATAATTCGCTTGCGGCTCTCGCCTCGAGCGTATATGCGGGATGCGATATCGAAAAAGCGATAAAGGAAATTTCCGATTTCAAGGGCGCGGGCAGGAGATTCGAAAACCTCGGAACTTATAAGGGCATTACGATATGCGACGACTATGCGCACCATCCGAAGGAACTAAGAGTTACTCTCGAAGCTGCGAAAAAACTCGATTACAAACGCGTAATAGCTGTATTTCAGCCGTTTACCTATTCGCGTACCGCAATGCTTTTAAACGATTTCGCCGAGGTACTGAAGATTCCCGACAAAGTCGTAATGACCGAGATAATGGGTTCGAGGGAGAAGAATACGTACGGTATTCACACGTCGGATTTGTCGGCCCTCATTCCCGGGAGCGTATGGTTTAACACGTTCAGAGAGGTTGCCGACTATGTCGAGAGCATAGCAGAAGAGGGCGATCTCGTAATAACGCTCGGCTGCGGAGATATTTATAAAGCCGCCAAACTGATGATTGAGGACTTGAAATAAAACCGATTTTGTTTATTCTTTACCGGCTGTTATATCCTCGAGCCTTGTTATCTCCCGTGAAATTATATCAAGCGATTCTTCCTTTGAATAAATATACGGCGAAACCGTGAGGTAACGGCAGAAATCTGCAAGTTCATTGTTAATCTCCGTATCGTTTATTGAAATGTTCGAATTACCCATGAAGTTTGTCAAATATCCGTACAGACTCGATACAACATTACGGCGGTCTGAATATCTGTCCGTTATGTCCAGGGTTATTTTGTTTTTGAACATACCGGGTTTTGATATGTATAAATTGTGATTTTCACTGCGGTAATATTCGAGCAGTGTTTTGTATACCTTAATTCGGCTTTCGGCTTTAAGGGGATTAATGCATTCCTCGGGTAAATAAGATACCATACCGCGGCCGGTAAAATCACGTATGCCTTCGTACGAGTGAATTTTTATCAAATTCTTCTGCGACATCCTGAGCGCCTGATAGTACTCGTATGTGGAGTCTATCAGATATTTTCGGTTCGGTATTTCATTTTTTGTTATCTGCTCGCCCATTTCAAGCGTCATAAAAATCGGAGTGCATGGAAAAAATTCCATTATTATGCTCGTTTGGTCCTTATACCGGATATTTTTGAGCTGATCGTTTTTTATGTCCATGACGTTTTGAGTAAGCGATACCATACTGGTCATTTTGCCTGTCGAATATAGTATTTTCTTTGCGTATGCGTCAGCGAGTTTTCTGTTTTTTATCGAGAATCCGTGCGTCAGGGGTTCATCCGCAAATACGCAGAGTTCGCTTGTTATAAAATAAAAGGGGAAAACTATGTCCGGTCTGTTTTTTATAGCCGCATCAGAACCGGAGTAGTATATTTTATATCCCTTAAGCATGAATTCTACGGCACTTTTAACGGTTTTGGAATAATTTAAATCAGAATTTGATGTTATACTCTGTTTTATATCGGTTCCGGTGACACTATCCTTCACTGAATCGAAAATTTTCACAGTAAGCGAGGCGTCTATATTTGTATATAGGCGTTTTTTTTCGTTTCTGTTCGTTTCCTGCTTTGTCACAGCGTACAGAGCATTTATAATCTCTGTCCGCGAATTTAAATTTGTAATGTTCTCAGTGAAATCAACGGCGGGTTCATCCTCTTCCATCGCCGCGATTTCAGGCTTTGTATCCTCGCCGAACAGAAAAATATTCAGATATTCGTTGAATTTATCGATTCCGTAATTCATATCTATATATGCAAGCCTTATTTCCCTATCCTCATCCGGAGTCAGGTTCATGGATTTAAGCAGAAGTTCGAATTTCTGCGGGGAAATGCCGCGCTGTCCGTTAACTATTTTTACAAGATGACTCCGCTCTATCCCCGTGATTTCAGAAAGTTTGTAAACGGTGATATTGTGTCGTTTAAGCGCGTTTTTTACGGCAGTCTGAAATTGCTCCATTCTTTTTCACCTTTTAATTCCATTTTATTGCATAACTATTATATTTTAAAACTTGACGAAAATCAATGTAAATGTGACAATAAAAGAAAAAAACAGTTGCTTTTTATAAAAAACCGCAGGTATGTAAACAGAATACCTGCGGTTGGTTTTTTTATAATGTAAATTATCTTTTCGACAGTACCTCTTTTTCGTACTTTTCGACTTCTGAATAATAATCCGCCGGTATGCCCGACTGTCTTAAATATTCGTTCCAGATATCGCCGAACGGCATGGTTTTAAGGTCTTCCGACACTGTCATAAGGCGTGTGAATTCGCCCTTTTCCTGAAGCTCCCTCATCATACCCGAGGGTTCGAGAAGCGCGTAAAGCAGAGCTTTTTGCACAGAGCGCAGTCCCGTTACCCATGCGGAGATTCTGTTTATTGACGCGTCGAAATAGTCGGTCGCGATAAACACTCTGTCAAGAGCGTTGTTTCTGACGATTTCCTTTGCAATCTCCTTTGTCTCGTCGTCGAAAATAACGACATGGTCTGAATCCCAGCGTACACCGCGCGTTATGTGGAGCGCTATTTTTTCGTTAAAAAGAAGAAGGGACGATATTTTGTCGGAAACGACCTCTGTCGGGTGGTAATGACCGTTGTCCATGAGCGGGACGATGCCGTTTTTTGACGCGTAATTCATTGTAAATTCCGCGCTGCCGACGGTGTAGCTTTCGAGTCCTATTCCGAATACCTTTGATTCGAGAGTAACGAATACCTTTGACTTATCATACGGAATGCTCAGTATTTCGTCAAGCGATTTCTTAAATCTTTTTCTCGGTCCGATTCTGTCGGCGGGGATGTCCTTATATCCGTCGGGAATCCATATATTCATAACGCACGGCATGTTGGTCTGTTCTGCGAAATACTGCGAGATTTCAATGCATCTTTTACCGTGTTCTATCCAGAATTTACGTACTTCTTCGTCGGGGGAGGAGAGCGTTAAGTTGTCTTTAACCATCGGGTGGGAGAAGAACGTGGGGTTAAAATCTATACCCATTTTTCTGTCGCGGGCGAAATCGACCCATCTTTTGAAATGCTCGGGTTTAATCGCGTTTCTGTCGGCGTAGTTGCCGTTTTCGAATATCGCGTATGACGCGTGGAGGTTTATTTTTTTTCTGCCGGGGACGAGCGAGCAGACTTTGTCTATGTCTGCCATAAGCTCCTCGGGGGTGGTTGCCTTGCCGGGGTAGTTTCCCGTAGCCTGAATTCCGCCCGAAAGAGCCTCTTTAGAATCGAATCCCGTTACGTCGTCTCCCTGCCAGCAGTGCATGGAAACGGGAATTGTTTTAAGCGTTTCGATAGCTTTGTCTGTGTCAATGCCGTAATCAAGGTACATAGCCTTTGCGCTTTCGTATCTGTCCATTTTTTTTCTCCTTTACAAATTATCCCTCTATATCCTGATGGAATTCTCTTAATTTCAATTCGGGATTTTTCTCCTGTGCCCAGTTAATAGCCCAGTTGCCGTTGAATATGAGAAGGTCTCCGCCCTTTACGTCCTTGACCCAGCGGGTATCGGAGCCTAAATTATATTTAGTGCCGTCGAAATTTTCGTTTTCGACTCTTCTTATCTGCTCGTGAGGCAGATCCTGTCTTAAATATTCGACTCCGTACTCGCTCTTCATTCTGAATTTGAGAACGTCGAACTGAAGCACGCCGACAACGCCGACGATAACCTTTTCCATACCGCCGTTGGGCAGGAAGAATATCTGAATCGCGCCCTCCTGAGCTATCTGATTCATGCCCTTTGCAAACTGCTTGCGCTTCATCGAGTCAACCTGCTCGATTATCGCAAAGTGTTCGGGGGCGAACGTCGGAATTCCCGAGAATTTAACCTTGTTTGAAGCGTCGCATACTGTGTCTCCTATTGAGAATATACCGGGGTCAAACACGCCGATTATGTCGCCCGCATACGCCTCGTCTATAATGTCGCGCTCCTGAGCCATCATCTGCTGGGGCTGTGAAAGTCTCATCGATTTTTCGCCCTGAACGTGGTAGTATTCCTTGCCTCTCTCAAACTTGCCGGAGCAGATTCTCATAAATGAAATTCTGTCCCTGTGAGCCTTGTTCATGTTCGCCTGAATTTTAAATACGAACGCGGAAAAATGATCGTCCAGCGGGTCGACGATTTCGCCGTCTCCCGTTTTTCTCGGCAGAGGGGACGTCGTAAGTCTTAAAAACGATTCCAAAAACTGCTCTACGCCGAAGTTATTAAGCGCGGAGCCGAAGAATACGGGGCTTAATTTGCCTTTGCGTACCTCGTTTAAGTCGAATTCTCCGCCTGCTCCGTCGAGAAGTTCCGTCTGGTCGATAAGGTCGTTCATTAAATCCTCGCCTATGAGTTCCTTTAATCTGTCCTTATCGTCTATATCGCAGACTATCGATTCAAGTCTGATTCTGCCCGCGTGGAAGTTATCGTAAGTCAGAACGTGTTTTTCGTTTCTGTCGTAAATTCCTTTAAACGTACTGCCCGAGCTTATCGGCCAGTTCATGGGGTATGTCGCGATGCCGAATTCCGTTTCCAGTTCGTCGAGCAGTTCGAATGGGTCTCTTGCCTCGTGATCCATTTTATTTATAAATGTAAAAATAGGTATCCCGCGCATTGCGCAGACCTTGAATAATTTTCTCGTCTGAGGCTCTATACCTTTCGCCGCGTCGATAACCATTACAGCGCTGTCCGCCGCCATAAGCGTACGGTACGTGTCCTCGGAGAAATCCTGATGTCCCGGGGTGTCGAGGATGTTGATGCAGTAGCCCTCGTATTCAAACTGCATTACCGACGATGTGACGGAAATTCCCCTCTGTTTTTCGAGTTCCATCCAGTCGGAAACGGCGTGCTTGTCGCCCTGCTTGCCCTTAACCGAACCTGCCGACTGTATCGCTCTGCCGTAGAGCAGAAGTTTTTCCGTAAGCGTTGTTTTACCGGCGTCGGGGTGGGAGATTATTGCGAACGTCCGGCGGCGTTCGATTTCGCTTTTAGTCTTTGTATCCATAACGACTCTCTCTTTTGATTTAATATAAAATAATCGATTTATTTTACCATATACTATTTTTAAAATCAATAGCAGAATATTAAATAAAAAAGTGTGGAAATACACATAATTTTATAACAGCGAGTTGACTTAAACGCAGTTTGGGATTATATTTGTAATAAAAAAGTGTGGAAATACACATAATTTTTTTTCGTATTTAGTATTCATAAAAAACGGGAGTCCGCATTCGGCGCAGTCTCCCGTTTTTACGTTTATTTTATTGTGAAAAATCCGTAAACGCTATGTTCAAATCGACGTTTCCCTCTATTCCCTTCACGCTTCCCGTGCAGGAGTACTGCCATATGTCGTAATTATAATAGAATTTCGGTGAGGTTCCCTCGTACTGCGCGTACCAGAACGAATAATCCTTTATTTTGCTCAAATCATAGCGCGTGTAGCCGTCGGAGAGGTTGAAATATATAAGCGGAGTGTACCCGGCGTTCTTGATTTTTTCGCAGAATGCGACGGCGCATTTGTCGAGCGTTTCGCCCGTGACAGAGTCAGTTCTCATTGCGGTGTCGGGCATGTTCTCCCAGTCGAAGACGACGGGCGCAGTGATTTTATAACCCTTTATAAGCGACAGAAGATAGTCTGCCTCTTCCTCTGCCTCCTCGACGTTTGTCGCCTGGGAGTAGAAATACGCACCGACTTTCAGCCCCGCTTTCTCCGCGTTTTCGAGGTTTTGTCTGAAATTTGCGTCCTCTATTAGTTTTCCCGACGTTCCGTATCCCCTTGCGCCGACTCTGATAATCGCAAAGCTGATGCCGTCCGAGGCGACCGCGTCCCAGTCGATATCGCCCTGATACTGCGAAACGTCTATGCCGGTGTAATATTTGACGTTTTCGTCGTCGTAATAAATTCTGCCCGAGTCGTCGGACTTGAAATTTTCTGTTTTGTATGCGTTTACCGCGACGTCCTCATAATACGGCGAGCCGTCGGCGTTGTATATTTTCTGAGTCGGTTCCGTAACTTCCGGTTCCGATTTGATTTTAAGCGGGTCTATTATAAACAAAACCGCAAATACCGCAAACGCCAGAACCGCGCACCCTGCGATAACGTACGGTAATTTTCGTTTTGCCGATGATTTCATGTTTTGAACTCCTTTGCGTTTTCAGTTCAGTATGTTTTCAGTTCAATATAATGATAACATTTTCACGGTTATATGACAATATCATTTATTAAATCTTAAAAAATTCGCGTCCGTCTTGCCTCAGGGCGCTATTGACTTTTTTTTTCGGTTTGTATATACTTATGAGAGATGATTATTTATTATTTATATAATTATATATTTGATGTGCCGTTTTCGGCGCGGAATCGGAGGTTTTTATCTTGAATAAAAAAGCTGTTACGGCCGCCGCTGCGGTTCTTGCCGTAGTCTGTGTGTTTACATTTCTCATACTCGGAGGCGTTATTAAATTAAAACCCAAGGAGGATGAGAGCGAATCGGATAAGAGCGGATTTGACACGAGCGCATATTTATCCGAAGTCAAGTATCAGAGCGACGCGCTTTCCGCAAACTATCTGCCGACATTCATTGACGGAATTTATTATACCGCCGATACCGCCGGCAATGTAAAGTTCTATGATTTCAACGCTGAAAACGATACGTTTACAGAGCGCACTGCCGACGGTACGTACGATGTAAGCGTCAATATGAGCGAACAGACAATAAAAGCGAAGGTAAGCTATGTAAAATCCGACGGCAAGACTGCCGGTTACGGTCTCTACACCCCGACGATAACGGGAGAAACCGATTCTATATACAGATACGTTTTCTTCGCCGTCACCGATATGCCGTCGGGCATGGGCAGTTCGTCAAACCTTCTTCTGCTCGCGGACTCTACCGAGAATAATTTCAGAAACGCCGATAAGCTCTACGGCGACCAGTTCTCATATAACCCCGACAACGGCTCTGCCGAGCGCATTTATTCCGAGGCTAACAGATACGTAGGCTCCGACGGAACAAAGAGAGCCGACTATGCCGTAGTTACGGATTATATTCTTAAAAACGAGCTTGACAATTCTCTGTTTATCTCCGGCAGACATTACGCCGAGGATGAGGATAAGTACGACCTTATGAAGGCAGGCGGCAGAGGAAATAACGTCGATAACGTTCTCGTTGAGAAAAATATCGTGGGCAGATTCGTAAAAGCAACCGACGACGGAGTTTTATACTTAACCGAGGACGCGGATAAAAACGTCGTACTTAAAAAGGTTGATTCCGACGAGGCGGTAAAGACTTTTGAATGCAAACGCGAGGATATCATTGTTTCGGGCGATTATTTCTTTATGAATAACTCTGTCTACAATGTAAATGATTCTTCGTCCGTTGAATTGAAAGGCGATTTCCTTGCAAATTTCAAAGCCGACATGTTTGCCTGCAACGGTAAAACAGCATTTTTAAGAGGATATATCGATAAGACGAATCCGGCGATTGTAATAGCAGATCTTACAACCGGTGAGTGCAGATATTACGTAAACGATATGTTTATGAGCATTGTAAATCCCGAGGTTCTTTCCGATTCGAGCGTTATGTTTACGGTCGTTACGGGCTCGGACGCTTCGTCATTCAAGTATTATGTTGTTAAATAAATGAAAGTATTTATAGACGCCGACGGTTGTCCTGTTGTCGATATTGCTGTTTCGTCAGCGGCGGCTTACGGAGTCGGAACGGTTATAATTACCGATACGTCTCACATTATAGAACGCGAAAACGCTGTGACGATTACAGTGGAAAAGGGTGCGGATTCTGCGGATTTTAAGATTGCCAATATGATTAAGCCGGGCGATATCGTCGTAACTCAGGACTACGGGCTTGCCGCCATGTGCCTTGCAAGGGGCGCTGAACCGATAAATCAGAACGGGTTGATTTTTACAGACGGAAATATCGAAAAAATGCTGTACACCCGCTATGTTTCAAAAGAGATACGCCGTGCCGGAGGCAGAACAAAGGGACCCAAAAAGCGTACCCGCGAACAGGACGAAGATTTTGAAAGAGCGCTTAACTCTCTTTTGAAAAAATCATGCACGCCGTGAGACTTTTTTGATTATAATGTGATGAATACTTTTTGCAGAATTGAGAGTTTTTTATGTTTGATATGTTAAAGGAGGACATAGCCTCCGTCAGAGAACGAGACCCTGCGGTCGGAAGCGTAGCGGAGGTGCTGTTTCTCTATCCGGGTATTAAGGCGATACGCGCGCACAGACGGGCGCACAAGTGCTATGAACACGGATTTATTTTTCTTGCAAGAATGATATCTCAGCGTGCCGCGAGGAAAACGGGAATCGAAATTCATCCCGGCGCGACGATAGGCAGACGCTTCTTTATAGACCACGGAACCGGAGTCGTCATCGGCGAAACAGCCGAAATAGGCGACGACGTTACGATTTATCAGGGCGTAACGCTCGGCGGCACCGGCAAGGATGTGGGCAAACGTCACCCGACAGTCGGCAACAATGTTATGATAGGCGCGGGCGCAAAGGTGCTGGGACCTCTTCATATAGGCGATAATTCGAAAATTGCGGCGGGTTCCGTCGTATTGAATGATATCCCCGCGAACTGTACGGCGGTCGGAACACCCGCAAGAGTTGTAAAACTTGACGGCGTGCGAGTCGAACACGTGCAGAACCTTGACCAGATTCATATTCCCGACCCTGTCGCACAGGAGCTCGAGAGACTCGAAAACGAAATAAAAGTACTTTCCGAAAAGTTGGAAGCTAAGGAGAAGGAAAATAAATGAAAATATATAATACAATGACGAGACAAAAGGAAGAAATCAAGACGATTACCCCGGGCGAAATTAAGATTTACGCCTGCGGACCGACCGTTTATAACTATATTCATATAGGCAACGCGAGACCCATATGCGTTTTTGACGTAATGCGCCGTTATATGGAGTACAGGGGTCTTAAGGTTACGTACGTTCAGAATTTTACGGATATCGACGATAAGATTATACGCAGAGCTAATGAAGAAGGCGTTGATTTTAAGGCGATAAGCGAAAAATATATTGCCGAGTATAAAGTAGACGCGCACGGACTTAACGTAAGAGACGCGTCCGTTCACCCGAGAGCTACGGAAAATATCGACGAGATAATTTCGATTATTTCGACTCTTATAGAGAAAGGCTATGCTTACGAAGTTGACGGCGACGTATATTTCAGCCCTTCAAAGGATCCCGAGTACGGCAAACTTTCGCATCAGCCCCTTGAGGATTTGGCGGCGGGCGCGAGAATTAACGTAGAGGATATCAAGAGAGAGCCTATGGATTTTGCTCTTTGGAAGGCGGCTAAGCCCGGAGAACCTTACTGGGAGTCTCCGTGGGGCAAGGGCAGACCCGGCTGGCATATCGAGTGCTCGGCCATGTCGAGACGTTACCTCGGTAAAACTATCGACATGCACTGCGGAGGAAGCGACCTTATATTCCCGCATCACGAAAACGAGATAGCGCAGAGCGAGTGCTGCAACGGCGTAACGTTTGCTAATTACTGGGTGCATAACGGATTTATTAATGTTGACAATGTTAAAATGTCGAAATCTCTCGGTAATTTCTTTACAGTCCGCGACGTTGCCGAAAAGTACGGTTATGAGCCCGTAAGATATTTCCTCATTTCGTCGCAGTACAGAAGCCCTATTAACTACTGCGTTGATATTTTGGAGCAGTGCAAGGCTTCGCTTGCAAGACTCTATACGTGCCGGAACGCGATTGACGACGCTATGGAGTACGCCGTTGACGGAGATAACGGACTTGACGAATTCAATAAAATTGCTGAAAATCGCAGACAGCAGTTCATCACGGCGATGGACGACGACCTCAATACAGCCGATGCGCTTTCCGCAGTATTCGAACTTGTAAGGGATATAAATAAGATTATCGCTTCGGGCGATGTTTCAAAGGGTGTTCTTTCCGCCGCCGCTTCAATATTTGACGAGCTTACGGGCGTTCTCGGTCTTGTTTACAACAGAAAGAAAGATACGCTTGCTGAGGATGTCGAGGCTCTTATCGAGGCAAGAGCTAAGGCGAGAAAAGAGAAGAACTGGGCGGAAGCCGACAGAATCCGTGACGAGATAAAGAATATGGGCATTGTTCTCGAGGACACCCCGCAGGGCGTTAAGTGGCATAAGGCGTAATAAAAAAGCCGTTTTAAAGTCTGTTTTTTTGATATAAGGCGTTGACTTTTTTACGGGTTGTGATATATTTTGTTCGCTCGGAGGGCGAGCTGTTCACGGAAACGGCAGCCGGATAAAGGGCTGTAAAAAAACAGTCTAAATAAAAAAGAACTGCAAGTCTGCCGAAAAAGGTAGGCTTGTAGTCTTTTTTTGTGATATAATTTAACTGCATGAAAAAGTATATCAGCAAGAAATATAATACACCATATCAATTGAAATTACCACCGGAAATTGAAAAAATAATAGAAATTTCTGACCCGGTATATACATTCTGCGAAATTCTAAATCAAATTGACCTAAAAAGATATCTTGTTGTAAAGGAAAACAGGACAGGTCGAAAAAGATTTGATTCGGAAATTTTGCTGAAGGTAATACTGTTTGCATTTATGGAACACGGATATGTTTCAACACGGGAAATAGAGAAGCTGTGTAAAACAGATATACGGTTTAAATTTTCCGATAAATGAAAACGGAAATCCCGTATGTCCGGGCGGAAAGGAATTTCATCACCTTTACAGCAGACCGGTGAGAGGAAATCAATTCGGAAGAACAGAGGAAATGTATCAATGCGAAGATTGCTCGGAGTGTCGATTAAAAGAACAATGCTGTAAATGCGAATGCCGCAGAGTTGTTCGTATAAATGAGGAACTGACAAAATTTCATAAAGAAGTTTTGAGCAATCTCAACAGTACAAAAGGTGCGCTTTTACGAATGAACAGAAGCATACAGGCAGAGGGTGCATTCGGCACCATCAAATGGAACAGAAGCTACAGGAGAACGAGACGAAGAGGTTTAAAAGGTGTAAATTTTGTTAGTGCTCATTTCCTGCGGTTTTAATTTTCATAAATATCATTTGAAGAAACAAAAACAGCGGCTTGCCGCCTGAGAAAAAACCAAAAAGTTTTCAACATGGCTGACAAAACTCGTCAGGCTTGGTTGCTGTATCTTAAAAGGCATACAGCCCCGGTACATAAAAATCAAGATGAAAAACAAAAACCGAGTATTCATAAAGTCAAATCCCTTATGAATACTCGATATGGTGCGGATGACGGGACTTGAACCCACATGAACTTGCATTCACTAGGACCTGAACCTAGCGCGTCTGCCAATTCCGCCACATCCGCATATACAATTCCGCCGTCTATTAAACGGCAGAATTAATTATACATTAGCCGCGGGGTTATGTCAAGACATAACCCCGTTTTTATTTTGAAAAATAAATACTTTACCGATTTATTTAATTTGTTCCGTTTTTTTGATTAAATGAATCGGTACGGGAAAATCAATACGTGACTTTAATCGTCTTGATTTCAAAGGGTTTGAATGAAAGTACGTTCGAAACCGCGTCGGGGAGTACGGACTGTGCCTCTTCAAGCATATTCGTAATCTCCGTCTTTTTCGCAGAATTCAGAACTGTTACGTTCGCGTTGACCGCGGAGCCTTCCGCTTCGTACATTCTTACGATATATGCTTTTTCCGCGTCCTCGCAGGGCTTGACGGTTTCGACGATAACATTGGGGGCGTCGAGCGAAACAAGTTTATTAAGCTTATATTCGCTCTCGGATTCGATTACCGGAACATTTAATTCGTACGCGGGACGGATAACATTTTCAGCCGAGAATCCGCCGTCGTGCGGGAGGAACGAGTAAACCGCTCTGTGAAGTCCGTCGTGGTCACCCTTATAGTCGGGACGTGTTCCGCCCTTGTGAAGCGAAAGTCTCATCTGTCCGCCGTTTACGGAGATACCGTACTTGCAGTCGTTGAGAATCGAAACGCCGAAACGCGTCTCGGAGAGATCGGTATACTTGTGATTGACAAGTTCAAACTTAGCCTGCTCGACGGAGTCGTTTCTCGTGGTCGGGCGTTTAACGTTTCCGAACTGAATTTCGAATCTCGCGTAGTCGTCGCATACGTTCGTGTCAAACGCTGTTTTGAGGAATCTGTGGTCGTCCTGCCAGTCCATTATTGTGTCGAAACGGACTTCCGCACTGTCGGCGAAGAATATCATGTCCTGCTTGACGGTCGATTTTGAGCTGATTTTATATTCGTTTCTGATGATATAAGCCGACTCGCCGTCGGAAACGACTTCGGATGAAACAAGATTCGATACGTCCTCGAATTTGGGCTCAATGTCTGCGTCGATATCCCAGTTATCCCATGCGCTCGGAACGTCCTCAGCCATTATAAGGGTGTTGAAATTAAAGCCCTCACCGCGGATTTCCCTGTTCTCTCTCTTGTCGATAAACGAACTCATGGTGCCGTTGGGCGCGAATTCGACTTTTGCAAACGGAGTTTCGAGTGACGAGTCTACGCGTCTGAATGCGCTCTTGCCTGAAATTTCTCCCTTTTTAAGCTTTAACGTTACCGACGACATTGCGGGAACGGTTACGCCGGATACGATAAGTTTTTTATTGCCGTCGAGGTCTGTATAAATCTGCTGTTTATAATCTCCGTCGACGATATATCCCTCTTTATAATCAATGAATACGGGGTCGTTTCTGTCAAATGAAAGGGTGTTCGTAAGCGTGATTACACCATCCTTTTTATTCTTCGAAACGCTCTCGGCAATGTACGCTCTCGCCTTTGAAATAAGTTCGGTCGTCTGCGCTCTGCTTTCGACGTGCGCTCTGTTAAGGCATGTGCCGGGCAGAATATCGTGGAACTGGTTGATTAAGAGTGTTTCGTAAAGCGGGTTAACCTTTTCCTCGCTCGCGATACTGCCGGAGGAAACCGCATCGTTTACGGTTATAATTTCGAGGTCTCTTAATGCAAGTTCGCTCTTTCTGTTGTTGCGTTTAATGGTGTGCTGGTTTGTGAGCGTACCTCTGTGCAGTTCGAGGTAAAGCTCTCCGCGGTAGGTGTTGGGGTTTACGCTTGTTGCCTCGAGGTCTTTCATAAAGTCGCCGACCGTCGTATTCTTAACGGTGCCGACCTCGCTCAGACTTTCGGCGCGTCTTGCAAACTCTATCATCTCATACTGCGGTCCTCCGCCTCCGTCTCCGTAGCCGTAGGCGATAAGGCGCTTGTTGTTAACGCTCTTCTGACATATCTGCCCCTTTGTAGCCTCGATAATATCCATAACTTCGGGGAAGAGGTGAGTTCTGTTGAAGTGTGAGAATACCTTTGTGCCGTCGATTCCCTGCCAGTAGAATGTATCATACGGGAATTTATTTGTATCGTTCCACGAAATTTTCGTTGTAAGGAAGTAGTCGACTCCGCATCCTTTCATAATCTGCGGAATAGCCGCCGAATATCCGAACGTATCGGGAAGCCAGAAACAGTTTGAGGTAAACGCAAAATACTTTCTCGTAAATCTCTGTCCCCAAAGGAACTGTCTGACCATGGATTCGCCCGATGTAATGTTGCAGTCGCACTCGACCCAAACTCCGCCGTTGGGCTCGTATCTGCCCTCGGCAATGGCTTTCTGGATTCTCTCGAAAAGCTCGGGGTAGTTGATTCTTAAAAAGTTGGAATGGCATGCCGAGCTCTGTATAAATTTGTACTCGGGGTACTGCTCCATGAGCGAAAGCTGGTTTGCGTATGTTCTCGCGCACTTTTTGACGGTCTCGCCTACATGCCACAGCCACGCCGTGTCCATGTGTGAGTGACCTATCATATATGATTCGGCGTCGGTTTCGCCCGCCTTTAAGCTTAAAACGGCTTTGAGGTCGGGCGCGCTTGCCCTGATGCCATGCATGAAAGTCTCATGGTCGCAGTCGAACGGGAAGTAGTGAACCTTCTTGTGAACTTCAAAAAGAGCATTTACAGCCTTTCCGCGCATAAAGCTGTCCTCGGGGAGATATTTTGCAAGCTGATAAACGCTGATAAGGTCGAAATAATAATCCTGTATTTCATAGTTCTTAATGCAGATATCCGCGCCGTCGTATTTATAATTGAAATCCTTTATCGGCGTGTTCTCGTTGGGCTGAGTGCCGGGCATGTAGTGTCCGCCGTACCACTCGATTGCAAGGTCGAACTTCTGTCCTGCCTTGGGATTCATCGACACGAGGTCACAGTAGTGGTTGCCGTGCGCGGTGTACGTTATCTTTGTCGCGAATGTTCCGAAAACCTTGCCGTCAACCCAGAGCATTGCCTCGTAGCCCTGCATTTTTGGTTTGATGTATATAGGCTGAGAATCTAACGCCTTATCAACGGTGTAACTGCCCTTAAACCAGCAGTATTTGTTTTCGCCGTACCACGTATCGCCCTTTTTTATCTCGGAAAAATTGCTGTCGTCGGGTATGGAATGATATTGTTTGCCGGTGACGAACGCCCTGAAATCGACCTCGCCGACCTTTTCAAAAATCATAGGTTCGAGAATGGTTGAAAATCTGTCGATTTTCGTAAGCATTCTCTCTATCTGCGGATTGTTTAACATTTTTTCACCTCATAAGAGTTTTTACCCGTTAATTATACATACTATTTTATTTTTTTTCAATGTTTTTTGTAAATAATTATTGTGCCGTTTATTTTATTGTGATAATATTAAGCTATGAATGTTTATGATTTTGACAACACGATATACGACGGCGAGAGCGCGCTTGATTTCTTTTTTGATTATGTTAAGGTAAATCCCGCGCTTGTCAAGATGATTCCGAAGGTTCTTCGTGCGCTGGCTTTGTACGCCGGGGGCAGGGTGACTATCGAGGATGTTATGAAAAAATATGCCCCGTATATTAAAAAGTATTACTGCGAATATGATAAATGGGAAGAATTCACCGAGCGTTTCTGGGATAAACGGATGGATAAAATCAAGCCGTTCTATAAGAAAATACAGCGCTGTGACGACGTGATTCTGACCGCATCGCCCGACCTTACGATAGGCGAAATATGCAGACGGCTCGGTATTGAAAACTATATCTGTTCTCACATTGACGATGAAACGGGGCAGATAACGCGATTGTGTATGCGGGAGAACAAGATTAAATATTTTTATGAACGTTACCCGGACGCGAAAATCGAAAATTTCTATACCGATTCGATTAAAAACGACGGATTTTTCGCCGAAAATGCAGAGCATGTTTATATTGTAAAGGGAGATAAAATCACAAAAATCAAATAAAAATAACGCGGATTGGTTGTCTGAACCGACCCGCATTATTTTTGTCTTAAGTTATTTATTTGTTTCTGTGTCAGCGGTTATTTCCGTCTTATGAATTTCCGGTGTATTTTCGCCGTCCGACGATTTATTTTTCTTTTCATTTCCCGTTTTGAACAGGTGAATGACACCTTCGTCATTCAGAAGTTTTATGACAATGCATGCGAGCGGGAGAATGAAAATTCCGAGAACGCCGAAGCATTTTGTGCCTATATACATAGCCGAAATTGTCAGAACGGGGGAGACATCAACCTGTCCGGCAACGAGTTTCGGTTCGATTATCTGGCGTATTACAAGGATTATTGCATAGAGAACCAGGAGTCCTATTCCGAATCCCACGCTTCCCGTTATCAGCGAATAAACCGCCCACGGGATAAGCACCGTTCCCGTTCCGAGTACGGGGATAATATCTATGAGCGCAATTATTATACTTATTATAATAACATAATCGCCGGGATACAGTTTCAGCAATGTCAGAATATAAAGTCCGACGGCAACCTCAGTCGTAGTAATCAGCACGATAAGTGCGTAGGCTTTGAGAATTTTTGCTACGGATGTGAGTGTTATGCGCTTTGCTTTTGATATTTTCTCGCGTTTTTCAGCCGGGATTTGGTTCATTATAAAACCGCGTACGCGTTCGTAGTCGGCTGTCATAAAGCACGTAGCGATTATTGTTATGATAATTCCGACTATTATTGACGGAATCTGTTTTGCCGTGCCCCATACCGCGCTCAGCGGAGTCGAGAGAATCGAAAAGTCGAAGCCTTTTGATGCCGCCGTGCCCGTCTGAGCCGAGTCCGCAGCCGATGAGGCCGTAATTTTTGATACGATACCGTTTACCGTGTCGAGCAGAGACGCTTTTATTCCCTCGGGAAGTTTCTTTACGAGCGACAGGTTTCCTATCCAGTCGCCGATTTTAGTTGCCGCCGATTCTATATTCTCGAATCTCGCCATCAGACTTGCCGCGAAATCTTTGACCTCGACGACTATTTTTGCGCCGAGCAGAACTATCAGGGTTATGAGCACCGCGAATATCGCAAGCGACAGCAGTGTTCCCGCGAAGCCTTTTTTCAGCGGCGTTTTTCTCGTTATGAAATTTACGGGTCTTTGAAGAATCATCGCCATAAAGAAAGCGATTATTATCGGGTAAACTACGCCGAACGCGTATTTCATGAACAGATAAAACGCGGCTACGAAAAATGCAAAATACAGAAAATTAATCAAGAACGCTTTTCGTTTTTCAACAACGGAATCCATTATTTTATACGCACTCCTTACTTTATTGATATTATTTGTATTCTATAACAGAGCTAATCATTTTACAAGTTCTTTAATAAAAAAATAATAAATAAAAGACATAACCCGCGTTTCGTCGGTACTTAATTTTAAAAAAAGGTTGACATTGTTCCATACGATGTTATATAATAACAAATTGCAAGGACTCTGAAATGAGTTTTCAATTTCATTTGCTTTTTCAGCTGTTTTATTTATCTCACGTATTTATATGTCTGAAATTGCTAAAACAAAATCAAGAATGGAGGGTTTCAGATGAAAAGAACATACCAGCCCAAAAAGCGTCACCAGCAGAAGGAGCACGGCTTCCGTAAAAGAATGGCTGACAGAAACGGCCGCAAGGTACTTGCCCGCCGCAGAGCCAAAGGCAGAAAAGTCCTTTCTTACTAAGTTTTAATCCCATTTCGTTTAAACAGGGTGAGAAACTTGTCGGAGATCACAACTTTAAAATGCAACACCGATTTCCGCCGCGCCTATCTGCGGGGGAAGTCATACACAAATCCTGCGTTGGTTTTATATGTTAATAAAAACCGCGCGGGACTTTGTCGTGTAGGCATAACAACAAGCAAGAAAATCGGAAACGCCGTTCAGCGCAACCGCGCGAGGCGCGTTATACGCGAGGCGTTAAGACAGCTTTATCCGGAATTTAAAAATAAAAAATACGACATCGTTTTTGTCGCAAGGACGAAAACCGTATATAAATCGAGCGCCGATATTCAGCGCGTTATGAAATCGCTCCTCGTTTCGGCGGGTATTACGGAATGAAAAAGACGGTTTTAAAGCTGATTCGTTTTTATATGAGAAAAATATCTCCGCTGTTTCCCGCAAGGTGCAGGTACTATCCGACTTGTTCGGATTACATGTTCCAGGCCGTTGAAAAATACGGCGTTATCCGCGGGGTATGGCTCGGAGTCAGGCGTCTGTCAAGATGCAATATCCTCTTTCCCGGCGGAGTGGATCCTCTTCCGGAACTTAAAACAGGGAAAAGAAAAAACAAACGCCGATTTTAATTTATAATTATTTAATATACATATTATATAATTGATAATCGAATATATCGGCCGTTCGGTTAGGATTTGATAAATAAATGCAGTCAATCTACAACACTATTGCCATCCCGTTCGGATGGGTGCTGAGTTTTCTTTACAGCAATATAAACAATTACCTTATCTCGCTTTTCATACTTGTGCTTATAGTCAGACTCGTTCTTCTGCCCTCGTCGATAAGCCAGCAGAAGGGCTCGGCAAAGCAGTTGAGGCTTCAGCCGAAGGTTAACAGAATAAGACAGAGATACACAAACGGCAATACGAACCCGTCCAGAGAGGTTCAGATGAAGATTCAGCAGGAAACGCAGGAACTTTATAAAAAAGAGGGATTTTCCGCGACGAGCGCGGGATGCCTTCCTCTGCTTATACAGTTTCCGGTTATGATAGGACTTTACGGCGTTGTTTATACTCCGCTTTCTAAGGTTCTCGCTATTAAAACGGACGTTGTCAACGCCCTTGCGTCGCTTCTCTCCGTAGAGGTTACGCAGAACACGAGCAATAAAATGGAGATTCTTCTCCTTGACAAGCTCGGCAGTATGGATATGACGTCGCTTACGAACCTTATCAATAAGGCGGCGGCGAACGCGAATGTCGTAATATCCGACGCAGGCAATTATGCAAAAGAAATTATAACGCTTAAAGGACAGTTTAATTTCCTCGGCATCGACCTTACGCAGCAGCCGACGGTAAAAGAATTTAACTCCCTTTGGCTTATACCTGTAGCGGCATTTGTAACCGCTATGCTTACTAGCGTTGTCATGTACTTAAGACAGCGCAAGACTAACCCCGAAATGGCGAAAAATCCGTCCATGGGCTGTATGACATTCATGTCCCCGCTCATGTCGCTGTGGTTTGCATTCATGTTCCCGGCGGGCGTAGGCATTTACTGGGTTATGTCGAATATCGTTTCGTTCGTTCAGACTTTGGTTCTCAACTATTTTTATTCGCCTCAGAAGGTTACGGCGAAACTTATGGTTACCGAGACCGTCGAGCGCCGTTCGAGAGAACAGAATGTAAAGAAACTTCTTAAATTTAAAGAAAACGGCGAAAATTAAGATTAAAGAGACCCCGTGTCTTTAGAAATAAAAGCAGGTGAAAAAGATGATCAAAGAAGCAGTAGGAACGGCAGCTACTATTGACGAAGCCATTTCGAAGGCAAAAGCCGCTCTTAACGCTCCCGAAGACGCCGACGTTAAAATCGACGTTCTCGTACAGCCTCAGAAAAAGATTCTCGGACTGTTCGGCGGAAGCGACGCAAAAGTAAAGGCTTACTATGAGACGGCGGATGAAGTTCACTCCGCGCCGGTACATGAGGCGGACGATTCCGTCGCGGCGTACCTTAAAACGATTGTCGAGGGTATGGGCGTTAAAAACGTTACCGTTACCGCATCCGACAGCGGTGAAGAAAGAATTTATGAGATTAAAACCGACGACGATTACGGCGTACTTATCGGCCGTCACGGCGAAACACTCGACTCGGTTCAGTATCTTGTAAGACTTTTTGCAAACAAGAGGACGGACAGCGATAAAAGAGTTTCCGTCAATGTAGGCGATTACAGAGAAAAGAGAAACGAAAATCTTAAAGCTCTCGCTCAGCGCAGTGCAAATCAGGTTCTCAAGTTCGGCAGAAACGTTAAACTCGAGCCGATGAATCCGTATGAGCGAAGAATCGTACATACCGCCATCCAGGGCATAGAGGGCGTTACTTCACATTCCGTGGGCTATGACTCGGAGAGACGCGTTATTATCACTCTTGAGGAGGGCGTGGAGCCCACCGTAGCCGATAAGCGCAGATACAACGGCAGAGGCGGATATAATAAGGGCGGTTCAAGACCTCAGAGAGGCGGTTCCTCTTATCGCAGATCAGGCGGTTCTTCGTACCGCAGAGACTCCGCTCCCCAGGGGGAATCGAGAGAACCTAGAAGCGACTTTGCTTCGGGAACGAGATACGGTAAGATTGAAGTTAAGAAAAACGACGAATCTGCCGAATAATTATTTTACATTTTAATATGATTACCCAACGGCGGGGATCGGATTTTTAAGTCCTTTCCCCGTCTTTTTTCATACATCCGGAAATTCATATTTATTCATAATCCGGTATTTCACCGAAAAAGCAGGGGAAGAGAAAATATATCATTAGAACTAATGAGACGCAATTCCGAACTGTCGGATATTAACTCGAAAATACTCAGTTTAATGATAGAAGTCGATTGTTTATTTGTAAAAAATCCGTTATATCGTTCAAACAATATTGACTTGTCTTTGTTTTTTTGGTAGAATATATATAATTTATTGCGACGTAATATCGCAAAAGGAGGAAATTGCTTTGACAGATGCAAAAACACTTGCATACATAAATATGTATGCCGTGCTGGGCACACTTGAAAATCTTTGCGCCCTCGATGAGAATGCAAGAGCTATCCTTACCAATAAAAAGCCGATTACAGTCGGTCTTTTCGTAAAGGACGGCCCCAATGCAACCATCACATTCAAGAACGGAAGATGCAGAATGGAAGGCGGCGTCGGTCCGTGCGACATCAAGCTGCCCTTCTCTTCATGCGAAAAGTTTAACGGTCTTATTGACGGTACCGTTACTCCCATTCCTACAAAGGGACTTCAGCATATAGGCTTTCTGCTTAAATGCTTCGTACCCCTTACCGACCTTCTTGCTAAGTACATGAGACCCGATCCCGCAGATCTTGAGGATGAGAATTTCTTCAATATCAGCACGTCCCTCATGCTTTACACGATTTCAGTAGCTATTTCTCAGATAGGCAATAATGACGAGATAGGCAAGTTCTCGGCTCACCTTATCCCCGACGGAGACATTCAGCTCTCTATTGCCGGAGGTCCCGGAACAACTATCAGAGTTAAGAATCATCACCTCGTTACCATTAAGAAACTTCCCGAAAGCCCCAGAGCTCTCATGGAGTTCTCGAGCATGAAGCTTGCCAGAGATCTTTTCGACGGTAAAGTTAACGCCGTCGCATGCATCGGCGCAGGCACGATTAAAATGGGCGGTATGATCAACATGATCGACAATCTTAACAGAATTCTCGACCGTGTTGCTCTGTATCTCGCGTAAGGAGGAAACGGATAATGGCAACTAAGATTAATAAATACACAAAAAGCCACGAGCTTTTTGAGAGAGCCGTAAATGTTATCCCCTCGGGTATTTACGGACATCAGGGTCCTGCCGAGGGTCTCTGGATTCCCACGACTTCATGGCCTTTCTTCACTAAGAAAGCTAAGGATTCATACTTTTGGGATGTTGACGGCAACAAATTCATCGACTACATGTGCGGTTACGGACCTAACGTTCTCGGCTACTGCGATGAGGATGTAGACGGCGCCGCCATGGAGCAGGCTAAGCTTGAAAACTGTGTTACCACTCCCTCGTACAAAATGGTTGAGATGGCGGAGCTTATGGTTGACACCGTAGCCAGCGCAGACTGGGCTTTCTTTGCAAAGAACGGCAACGATACCACTCAGGGTGCGATCATGTGCGCGAGAGCTTATACTCATAAGAAAAAGATTATATTTGTAAACGGCTTCTATCACGGCGTTTCTCCGTGGTGTCAGAAGGTTGACTATCCCGGCGTTATTCCCGAGGATGTAGCAAACAACCTTTACGTTGACTGGAACGATTTTGACGCGCTCGAAAAACTCGTAAACGAGAACGAGGGCGAGATTGCGGCGTTCATTTCGACTCCGTATCTCCACGGCAACTTTGCCGACAACGTTCTTCCCGCAGACGGTTACTGGCAGAAAGTCCGCAAGCTCTGCACAGACAAGGGCATTGTTCTTATCGTAGACGACGTTCGCGCAGGCTTCAGACTTGACATTGCAGGCTCCGACCATTACTACGGATTTGAGGCGGATATGATTTGCTTCTGCAAAGCTATCGCTAACGGCTGGAACATCTCGTGCCTTTGCGGTAAGGAATTCCTTAAGAGCGCAATGAGTTCTCTTTCATATACCGGCTCATACTGGATGAGCGCCGTTCCGTTTGCCGCAGGTATTGCATGTATCAATAAGATGAAGGCTCTCGACACGCCTAAGATGTTCAGAGAAAAGGGTCTTAAGCTTACCGACGGTCTTAAAAAGGCTGCCGAGGAGAACGGATTTGACCTTGTCGTATCCGGCGAGCCCTCGCTGTTCTACCTTAGAATTGCAAACGACGATTCGCTGTTCCTTCATCAGGACTGGATTCAGGAAATGGTACGCAGAGGCATTTATCTTGCCAGCCATCATAACCACTTTATCAACGCTTCTCTTAAAGACGAGGATATCAACCGTACTCTTGAGGTTGCGGACGAGGCGTTCAAGGCTGTAAGAAAGAATCATCCCGAATGCTTCTAATTTAAGAATTTATAAGAACATATAAAATAAATATGTTTTTCATGCCGAATAACCGTTTTTCGGGCGTTTTTGCTTGACAAACGGTTATTTGTCAGTTAAAATAAAAAATGACATGGGACAATTACTTTTGTCATGCAAATTTTACAAACGAACGGAGGACATTTTTTATGCCACTTACAAAAGCGGAATGGCTCGCTCTCGAGAAAAAAGCGAACGAGCTTCGTAACCTCTGCCTCGACACTACATACTGGGCAGGAAGCGGACACATCGGCGGCGGACTCAGCGTTATGGATATTCTCACCGTACTTTACTATAAGTATATGAATATCAAGGTTGAGGACCCAAAATGGGACGACCGCGACAGATTTATCCTTTCAAAGGGTCATGCGGGTATTGCATACGCGCCCGTTCTCTGTGATAAGGGATTCAACGATAAGGAAATGCTCAAGACTTTCAACCTTTCGGGTTCTAAGATGGGTATGCATCTCGACTCAAACAAGGTTGTCGGCGTTGACGCTTCCACCGGTTCACTCGGTCATGGCTTGTCTATTGCAGTCGGAACCGCTCTTGCCGCAAGACTTCTCGGCAAGGATTATAAGACTTACGTGGTTCTCGGCGACGGTGAATGCGACGAGGGTTCAAACTGGGAAGCGGCTATGTCTGCATCTCATTATAAAGTAACCAACATGATAAGCTTCGTTGACCGCAACAAGTGTATGATCGACGGCAGAACCGAGGACGTTATGAAACTCGAGCCGTTCTGTGATAAATGGACAGCTTTCGGTTTCATTGTAAAGGAAATCGACGGTAATAATATTAAAGAGCTTTGCGAGGCTATTGACTTTGCTCTTGAGAATAAGACTGACAAGCCCGTAATGATCGTATGCAACACCCTTAAGGGATGCGGTATCGACTTTATCGAGGATAATTATCTCTGGCATTACGGCGCATTTGACGACGAGAAATATCAGAAGGCTAAGGACGCTCTTGCAGCTTCCTACGCAAAGCGTGTTGCTCGCGCAGAAAAGGAGGGCGTTTAAGTTATGGCAGGCGGAATGACATATACTGCGGTTGAATCCGAATCCTTACAGACCGCTGAAATTTACGGTAAAGCACTTGTTGAATTGGGCGAAAAGCATCCTGAGGTTGTAGCTCTTACCGCTGACCTCGGCAAGTCAACGAAAATCGGCGAATTTCAGAAGAAGTTCCCCGACAGATTCTTTAACGTCGGTATTGCAGAACAGAACATGTTCGGCATAGCTGCCGGTATGGCGAGAGCGGGTCTTACTCCCTTCCTTTCGACATTCTCACAGTTCGCTTCTTTAAGAGCTGCCGATCAGCTTTCTACCGACCTTTGCTATCAGAATGTTAACGCTAAGGTTATAGCTACTCATTCGGGTACGTCTTTCGGTCAGGCAGGTTCTACGCATCACGCTATTTCGGATCTGGCTGTTACAAGATCTATTCCTAATCTTACCGTTATCTGCCCCGCAGACGGTATTGAGACATACAATGCAGTTATGGCTGCTTATGAGACTCCCGGTCCGTTCTACATCAGAATTAACCGCGGATTCGACCGTACTCTTTACAAAGACGGAAACTACGGTTTCGAAATCGGCAAGGCTGTCGAGGTTCACGAGGGTACCGACCTTACGATTATCGCATGCGGTTCCTGCGTATTTCAGGCTGTTCAGGCTGCCGACTTTCTTGATAAGGCTGACGGCTTAAAGATCAGAGTTATTGATATGCACACCATTAAGCCTATCGACCGCGACGCTATCGTTAAGGCTGTTATGGATACCAGACGTATTATTACGGTTGAGGATCATAACGTTCTCGGCGGTCTCGGCTCCGCTGTCGCTGAGGTTGTCGTTGAGTCCGGTAAGGGCTGCGCATTCAAGAAGCTCGGTGTGCCCGATAAGTTTGCTCCCATCGGTCTCCATGAGGATATTATGTCTGAGCTCGGCATCGACGCAAACGGCATCATAGAGGCTGTTCGTGAAGTAATGCACGCAGACTTTGAACTTGACGAAGATTGGGACGACGAGATGTAATAAGCCGTTGAGGCTGTTCATTTCGTCCGGGAAAGGATTGAAATATTATGGCATCACAGGAAGCCCTTTATACTAATAAAATATTCCTCTGCGGCGCGCTTCCTCTTTTAAAGACTATCGTAGCGGACATTCCGAGTCTTTCAAAGAAGTTCAGAGCGGTTCACTGTATTTATCAGGTAAGCGCTCTTGATCCCGATGCGCCCGGCGGAAAGTACGCCACTCATTTTCAGGTTAACTGCGACGAGTGGATTGTACATGCAAACAAGGTTGACCCCAAGCCCTATATCGACCTCGAGTTCAAGAGCGTAGACGCTATGAACGCGTTCTTCAAGGGCAAGATCAGCCCCGCTACTCTTCCTAAAATGAAGGGTATATGCAAGCATCCCGGTGAGTTTGTTGCATTCCTTACGGCTTTGCTTAAAATGGCAAACCTGCTCGGTATGACGACTATCCCAGAGGATGAAGCAACTAAGAGACTGCTCGTTAAGTGCTATTTTTATCTGCTGTCTACCGGTATCAGTACACTTAATAAGATGGGTCACGAGAAGGTACACGGCTGGGCGTTAAAGAGCCCCGACCGTGTTTATGCGTGGGCTGTCGAGGGCGAGCCGAGCGTTTCGGCATACCTCAGAGTTAAGGCAGGTAAAACCAAAGCCGGTAAGGGCGAGTACAAGAGAGCTATGCCGTTCTTCACCATGAAGTTCGACAGCCTTGATTCCGCACTCGGTATACTTATGTCTATCGACGACATGCTCGAGTCTACCAGACAGGGTAAACTCATCATGGAGGGCGCACCCGAATTCGGCGCGCAGATAGGCGAGTATATGATGCTCGTCGGCGGACTGGCTAAATAATCGTATAATTAAACACCGTAATCTGTTTTGTGCAGGTTACGGTGTTTTTTTTGCATTTTCATAATTGTAAATTTATGAAATAAAATATTAATATTGACTTTTTGAAAGAAATATTATACAATAAAAAAGCCAAACTAACTTAATATCAAAAAACAGTGAAACTCTTTTTTATTTTAAGGGTTATATTTGTGCAGTATTTCGTAGTATTTTCTTGAAAACTATGAATTTGATAAAAATGCAGATTCTACTCGGTTTTCAGGAAAAATGCAGGACAGATATAATTTTGTTTTCATTGTTTTTGATAGAGTTAGTTTGGCGACTATCGGAGTTTGCATTTTTTGTGCGTTTGCTTCGGTAGACGCACTTTTTGTTT
>ERZ808240.1000-NODE-1000-length-36020-cov-12.405783_pt1 | contig 36020 bp, 36 predicted proteins | sample MGYA00521084_ERZ808240 | MGnify/ENA primary metagenome ERZ808240 (study PRJEB31516, sample SAMN03275571) | gut metagenome | biome: mammalia-associated habitat; material: feces | host: Papio cynocephalus | place: Kenya | collected 2012-08-06 ... | reverse complement strand
TATCGTGCGGTTTTGTGAATGTTGGGGTGGGCTGAATAGTTACATTGTAACTACTCTATGACAGAAAGGCGAAAAAACTATGAAAAAGAAAACAAGATTCACAAAAACATTGGCGTTTGCGTTGACTTTGGGACTGTTATGCAGCGGTCTTACCGGATGCGGACAGGCACAGAGTGAGGCAAGTGTAGCGGAAAGCCTGGTAACAGAGAACACACAGTCCACAGAGACGACAGAGAGTACTGTGGCGGAAAATACGGAAGTTGCAACGGAAAATACAGAGACCGCGGATGGCACGCTTATCCGTGTGGCATCCTTAAAGGGACCGACCTCTCTTGGACTTTTATTTTTAATGGACAAAGCGGACAAGGGCGAGACCGCCAATACCTATGAATTCCAGATGGCTACCGGCGCAGACGAGATCCTGCCCCTGATGGTAAAGGGTGACCTGGACATCGCACTGGTACCCGCCAACGTGGCAAGTATCCTCTATCATAAGACACAGGGAGGCGTGGAAGTCATCGACATCAATACCCTGGGTGTATTGTACATGGTATCCGGTGAGGACGGTCTGACGAACTTTACTGAACTAAAGGGTAAGACCATCTACCTGACCGGAAAAGGAACCACACCGGACTATGTATTACAGTATCTGCTGACCGCAAACGGCATGTCTGTGGATGACGTGACACTGGAGTATAAATCCGAAGCAACGGAAGTAGCATCTGTGCTGGCAGAGGATCCCACAGCCATCGGTCTGTTACCCCAGCCCTTCGTCACCGCAGCCTGCATGCAGAACGATGCACTGAAGGTGATCTTTGACTTGAACGAAGAGTGGAATAAGGTACAGGGCGAAGCCGGCAGCAGCATGGTCACCGGTGTTACGGTCGTACGTAAGGAATTCCTGGAAGCGCATGAGGATGCCGTGAAATCTTTTATGGAAGATCACAAAGCCAGTGCGGAAGCCATCAATGCAGATCCCGCATCCGGTGCTGCTCTGGCGGTGAAGGCACAGATCGTAGCCAAGGAGCCGATTGCACAGAAGGCCATTCCGGGCTGCAACATTACCTATATTGACAAAGCGGAAATGAAACAGGCACTTTCCGGTTATCTGAAAGTGTTGTTCCATCAGGATTCTCAATCGATAGGCGGCGGACTTCCGGAATCCGATTTCTATTATGACGCAGAATAAGTATAAAAAATACATCAAAAAATCTATAATAGTATTCTTTTGGCTGGGGGTATGGCAGCTGTTGGCAATGTTTGTGGACAATTTCCTGTTGTTGGTGACACCCCTGCAGGCATTGCGGGCACTGCTTACTCTGGCCGGACAGGCGGAGTTCTGGCAGAGCGCCTTCGGTTCACTGTGGCGGATCGGTTTAGGCTTCCTGCTGGGAACAATCCTGGGACTGCTGTTGGCGGCGGTAAGCTATAGATACCGCCCGGCAGAGGAGATCCTGCGCCCATTCATGTTATTCTGTAAGGCGGTACCTGTGGCGGTATTTGCGGTGCTTTTACTGATCTGGTGGGGATCTTCCCTGCTGGCGGTGGCGGTCTGTTTTTTAGTAGTGTTCCCGAATATTTATCTGAACACACTGGAAGGCTTAAAAAGTGCGGACGCAGAACTGATAGAGATGGCAGAAGTATTCCGTCTGCCGTTTGCTACCCGCTTTTTCTATATTTATCGTCCGGCACTAAAGCCTTTTCTGCTCAGCGCATTTCAACTATCCCTGGGAATGAGCTGGAAGTCCGGCGTGGCAGCGGAAGTGATCGGTACGCCGGTGCATTCCATCGGCGGAGCGCTGTATCTGGCGAAGATTTATCTCGATACGGCGGATCTGTTTGCCTGGACGGCAGTGATTATTGTGCTCAGTGTATTTTTTGAAAAAATAGTCTTCGGCTGTGTGGAATATTTTTTCCGGTGGGAGCCTGCCTGTAAGAGACCGGCGATGCCGCAGAAAAAAGCTACCGGGGAACGTCGTACCCTGTGTGTGGAAGATCTTGGGAAATGCTATCATGACCGTTGGGTCTTTCGGCATGTAGAGCAGAAATTCCACGGGGGAGAACCTTACCTTCTGGATACGCCTTCCGGCAGCGGCAAGACCACCTTTTTCCGGTGCCTGTGTGGGCTGGAACGGACGGAAGAAGGAGAAGTATCCGGAATCGATTCATTTTCCGTGCAGTTTCAGGAGGACAGACTCTGCGAAGAATACAGTGCGGTGAAAAATCTGGAAATGGTCCTGGGAGATGCGAAGGAAGCGCGGGAGGCACTTGCACAGTTACTGCCAAAGGAGGCACTGGATCACCCCTGTCATGAATTGTCCGGCGGCATGAAGCGGAGAGTGTCACTGGTGCGGGCGATGGAAGCGGGAGCACAGTGCGTCCTGCTGGATGAGCCTTTTACCGGGCTGGATGAAGAGAACCGGGAAAAAGCAAACGAATACATCCAAACACATGCAAAGGGACGCATCCTCATGATCGCCACACACATAAGACCGTGGGAGGATACAGCAGAAGACAGTCGGAAGGGAGACTGATGATGGGAAAAGATACGGAAAACACAAGAGTGACTCTGGTAGGCATTATCGTGGAGAAAACGGAGGCAGCAGGCCGGATCAACGGTCTTTTGCATGAATACGGAGAATATATTATCGGAAGAATGGGGATACCTTATCATGAGAAGCAGATGAACATCATCAGTGTGGTCATGGATGCCCCGCAGGAAAAGGTCAGTGCCCTGTCCGGAAAGCTGGGAATGATCCCCGGCGTCAGCACCAAGTGTCTCTATGCTCCGGATACGCAGAAAGCCCCCTGAAAGCCCCCAAATAAAATGGTTGTCAATTCCTCCAACTTATGCTATAATTGCAAAATGACTGCGACTGGATACAGACCCGCAAGGGTATAAAGGAGGAAATGTTATAATGAGTTTACAGGTTGAAAAGTTAGAGAAAAACATGGCAAAGCTGACCATCGAAGTATCTGCTGAAGAACTGGAGAAGGCAATCGAAGGTGCTTACCAGAAGAATAAGAACAAGATCAGCATCCCCGGTTTCCGTAAGGGCAAGGCTCCCCGTAAGATGATCGAGCAGATGTACGGCAAGTCCGTATTCTATGAAGATGCTGCAAATGCACTGATCCCCGATGCTTACGATAAGGCTCTGGAAGAGTGTGAGGAGCAGATCGTATCTTCTCCGAAGATCGATGTGACCCAGTTAGAGGCTGGCAAGCCTTTCATCTTCACCGCAGAGGTTGCTCTGAAGCCGGAAGTTACTCTTGGCAAGTACAAGGGTGTGAAGGTTGACAAGACCGAGATCAAGGTGACCGATGAAGAAGTTGATGCTGAGATCAACAAAGAGCGCGAGAGCAATGCAAGAACCATCAGCGTAGAAGACCGCGCTGTTAAGGACGGCGATATGACCGTTATCGATTTTGAAGGTTTTGTAGACGGCGCTGCATTTGAAGGCGGCAAGGGAGAGAATTATCCTCTGACCATTGGTTCCGGTTCCTTCATTCCCGGATTTGAAGAGGCACTGGTTGGTGCTGAATTAAATAAGGAGACCGAAGTAAACGTAACCTTCCCCGAAGATTATCATGCAGCTGAGCTGGCTGGTAAGCCGGCAGTATTCAAGTGCACCGTTAAGGAGATCAAGGAGAAGCAGCTTCCTGATCTGGATGACGAGTTCGCAAGCGAAGTATCCGATTTCGATACCATGGCTGAGTATAGAGACGATGTACAGAAGAAGCTGACTTCCAAGAAGGAAGAAGAAGCTAAGATCGCTAAGGAAGAGGCAGTTCTGGAAGCTGTTATTGAGGATGCCAAGATGGAGATTCCCGATGCAATGATCGAGACCCAGCAGAGACAGCTGTTAGAGAACTTTGCACAGAGAATTCAGGCACAGGGTCTTACTCTGGAGCAGTACATGCAGTTCACCGGTCTGACCGCTCAGGCTATGATGGAGCAGCTGAAGCCCGAAGCTCTGAAGAGAATCCAGTCCCGTCTGGTACTGGAAGCTGTAGCAGCCGCTGAGAAGATGGAAGCTTCCGAGGAAGATTTCGAAGCTGAGATCAAAGCAATTGCAGAAGCTTACCAGATGGAAGCTGACAAGGTAAAAGAACTCCTGGGTGAACAGGGCGCTAAGCAGGTGAAGGAAGATATCTGCGTAAGAAAGGCAGCTGACTTCATCGTAGACAACGCTAAGGAAGCAAAGGCTGCAGCCAAGAAGACCACCAAGAAGGAAAAGGCAGCAGAAGAGCAGCCGGAAGAAGCATAAATTTGCCTGAAGATACGATACGAAGAGAAAGCGGACTGCCAGGTCCGCTTTCTTTTTAAGATTTAAAATGTAAGATTTAAAAGTTCCTAAATTTTTATTAAATCTTCGGAATCTCGTTGAAAAAGCTTACTAAGTAGGATACGATAGTAGTATTAATCAGAAGCAATGGAGGTTTTAGAATATGAGTTTAGTACCTTACGTCATTGAACAGACCAGCAAAGGTGAGCGGTCTTATGATATTTATTCCAGATTGTTGAAGGACAGAATCATTTTTCTGGGTGAGGAAGTGAACGAGACTTCTGCCAGCATTATCGTGGCACAGTTACTGTTCCTGGAAGCAGAGGATCCCGATAAGGATATCCATTTGTATATCAACAGCCCGGGCGGAAGCGTTACCGCAGGTATGGCAATTTACGATACCATGAAATATATCAAGTGCGATGTATCTACCGTATGTATCGGCATGGCAGCCAGCATGGGAGCTTTCCTTCTGGCAGGAGGTGCCAAGGGCAAGCGTTTCGCGCTGCCCAACGCAGAGATTATGATTCATCAGCCTCTGGGCGGTACACAGGGTCAGGCCACCGAGATCGAAATTGCAGCAAAGCATATCCTTCGTACCAAGGAGAAGCTGAACCGTATGCTGGCTGAGAACACCGGTAAGGATTATGAGACCATCTGCGCAGACACCGAGAGAGATAACTGGAAGAGCGCTGAGGAAGCTTGTGAGTACGGTCTGATCGATAAGGTGATCACCTTCCACGAGGCATAAAACAACAGGAGTATAATAATGGCAGGAAAAAATTCCGGAAATGACATTAGATGTTCATTTTGTAACAAGACCCAGAGTCAGGTCCGCAAGCTGATCGCGGGACCTGCCGGGGTATATATCTGTGATGAGTGCGTAGACATCTGCGCAGACATCCTGGAGGAGGAACTGGAAGACGAAGAAGTGGAAGAGACCGCGAGTCCCGACATTAACCTTCTGAAACCCAAGGAGATCAAGAACTTCCTGGATGAATACGTCATCGGACAGGAGGAGGCAAAAAAGGTCCTCTCCGTTGCGGTGTACAACCATTACAAGAGAGTAACGGCTCCCAAGGATCTGAACGATGTGGAGCTGCAGAAGAGTAATATTATCATGGTAGGTCCTACCGGTTCCGGTAAGACTTATCTGGCCCAGACACTGGCCAAGATCATTAATGTACCGTTTGCCATAGCGGATGCCACCACACTGACCGAAGCCGGTTATGTGGGTGAGGATGTGGAGAACATTCTGTTAAAGCTGATCCAGGCAGCGGACTATGATGTGGAACGTGCACAGTACGGTATCGTATATATTGATGAGATTGATAAGATCACGAAGAAGAGCGAGAATGTCTCCATTACCCGTGATGTCTCCGGTGAAGGCGTACAGCAGGCACTGTTAAAAATTATCGAGGGTACCGTGGCAAGCGTACCTCCCCAGGGAGGCAGAAAGCATCCTCATCAGGAGCTGATCCAGATCGACACCACCAACATTCTGTTTATCTGTGGTGGTGCTTTCGACGGACTGGAGAAGATCGTGGAATCCAGACTGGACCGCAAGGCCATCGGTTTCAACACCGAACTGGGCAGAAGAGAAGACAAGGACATCAGCGAACTGTTACAGGAGGTAACTCCTCACGATCTGGTGAAGTTCGGTCTGATCCCTGAGTTCGTAGGACGTGTGCCTATCTGTGTCTCCTTAAGAGGACTGGACAGAGAGACCCTGATCCGTATCCTTCAGGAGCCGAAGAACGCTCTGGTCAAACAGTACCAGAAGCTGTTCCAGATGGACAATGTAAAGTTAGACTTTGAGCAGGATGCCATTGAGGCAATCGCAGACAAGGCGTTGGAACGCAAGACCGGTGCCAGAGGCTTACGCTCCATTATGGAATCCGTAATGATGGATACCATGTATGAGATCCCTTCGGATGACACCATTGAAGAATGTGTTGTCACCAAGGCTGCGGTGGATGGAGAGAGCGAGCCCCTCACCATACACGAAGATTCTCTGAAGAGAGCAAAATAATCCGGGCGCTGCCTTGTGGTGACACAGGGCAGCGTTTTGTGCAAAAAACCAGAAAGAAAAAGGTATTTTTATGATTATAAAGAATGTGAGTCTGGAAACGGTCTGCGGTATTACCAGTAAGCTTCCGGAAAATATACATCCCGAGGTGGCATTTGCAGGGAAAAGTAATGTGGGGAAATCCTCTCTGATCAACGGTCTGATGAACCGGAAATCCCTGGCAAGGACCAGTGCCCAGCCGGGTAAGACCCAGACCATCAATTACTACAACATTAATGATGAGATCTATTTCGTGGATCTGCCGGGTTACGGTTATGCACAGGCAAATGAGAATGTGAAGGCACAGTGGGGCAAGATGATTGAAGATTATCTGCACAGGTCCAAACAGTTAAAGCTGGTGTTTTTACTGATCGATATCCGGCATGCACCGTCGGAGAATGACCGGATCATGTATGACTGGATCCGTCGTAACGGTTACGATCCCATCATCATTGCCACCAAACTGGACAAGATCAACCGCAGTCAGATTCAGAAGCAGGTGAAGCTGATCCGCACTACTCTGCAGGCGGGGGCGGATACGAAGATAGTTCCTTATTCCGCACAGACCAAGCAGGGCAGAGAAGAGATCTATGAGATCCTGGACGGAGTGCTGGCAGCGGAGAATCCTGTACAGGAATAGTCGTCAGAAAGCGTGAGGACGTAGGAAAATATGAAGAAATATTGTAAAGCCTTAGTGAATCTGGGTGTGGCATTTATTATATTAATGCTGGTCATTTTCCTGGTGCCGAAATTGCTGGTATTTTTCGCACCGTTTGTGGCAGGCTGGATCATCGCATTGATAGCCAGTCCTTTAGTCCGCTTTTTTGAGGAAAAGGTAAAGATCAAACGAAAAGCGGGAAGCGCATTTGTCATCGTGGCGGTTATCGCCCTGGTGATATTGATCCTCTATCTGGTAGGGGCAAAGTTAGCTGATGAGATCATGGGACTGATCGGTGCACTGCCGGAGATCTGGGACAGCGCAGAGCATGATTTCGCTGATATCGGACAGAACCTGAGCGTTATCTACAACCGTTTCCCTGCGGATGTACAGCAGAGCATTACCGATGTGGTGAACCAGATCGGAAGCTATGTGGGAGATCTGTTAGGTAAAATTGGTACTCCGACGATTAATGCAGTGGGCAATTTCGCCAAGCAGGTGCCTTCGATCCTGATCGGTCTCATCATGGCATTACTTTCTTCCTACTTCTTCGTAGCGGAGAGAGACCAGCTGGCAGCATGGTTCCGTAAGCACACCCCGGCGGAAGTATTGTCCTGGTATTATATGCTGAAGCACGGACTGGTGAAGGCTGTGGGCGGTTATTTAAAGGCACAGCTGAAGATCGAAGTCTGGATGTATCTGTTGCTGGTCATCGGTCTGGCAATATTACAGGTAGATTATTCGCTGTTGATTGCACTGGGCATCGCTTTCCTGGATTTCCTGCCGTTTTTCGGTACCGGAACGGTGATGGTACCCTGGGCTATCATCAAGATCTTAAGTTCGGATTATAAAATGGCCATAGGGCTGCTTATCATCTGGGGCATCGGACAGCTGGCACGTCAGCTGATCCAGCCGAAGATAGTGGGAGATTCCGTGGGAATGCCTCCCCTGCCGACATTATTCCTTCTCTACATAGGTTATAAGATAGGAAGTGTTTTGGGCATGATCGTGGCAGTGCCCGTGGGACTGATTGCCCTGACCATGTATCAGGAGGGCGCTTTCCAAACGACAAAGGACAGCGTGAAGATTCTGGTGGCGGGAATCAATCATTTCCGCAGACTGAAGCCGGAAGATATGGATGAGGTGCGCCAGATGCAGGAGAGAGACCGCAGACGAAGCGAGGAACTGACCAGACAGGCAGAGGCGGAGGACGCGGCAGAGCAGAGAGCATCCGACAAAAATAGGTTTCCAATAAAGAAAGAGATATAGACAATTATGAGAAATATCCGACTGCGTCTGCAGTATGAAGGAACCAGATATCAGGGATGGCAGAAACAGACCTCCACGGACAATACGATCCAGGGGAAAATGGAGGCACTGCTGACCAAAATGTGTGGTGAACCCATAGAGATTTCTGCCAGCGGCAGGACCGATGCCGGGGTACATGCCCTCGGGCAGGTGGCAAATTTCCACACGGAAGTTACCATGAGCCCGGAGGAGATCCTGGAATATTGCAACAGGTATCTGCCGGAGGATATCGCCGTGGTGGAGGTGTCGGAGGCGGCACCCAGGTTCCACAGCAGATTAAATGCCACCGGGAAGAGATATCGGTATTGCATCATTAACAGTCCTGTTCCGGATGTGTTCTGGAGACGCTATGCGACAGAAGAACCGGAGGAATTAGATCTGGATGCCATGCGAAAGGCAGCAGAGTATTTGCTTGGAGAACATGATTTCAAGGCATTTACTTCTGTGAAGAAAAGTAAGAAATCCACCGTCCGCCGGATCGATGAGATCCGGATCGAACGGGTAGAGAACCGTGTGGAGTTCGTATTTACCGGAAATGGATTTTTACACCATATGGTCCGCATCCTCATAGGAACCCTTCTCGAAGTCGGGAAAGGAGTCCGCACCCCGGAGAGCGTGGCGGAGGTATTGAAATCCGGTGACAGAGCGAAGGCAGGACCGTTAGTACCCGCCAAAGGACTGGTACTGGAAGAAGTTTTTTACGCCTAATGAAAAATCATTGCAACTTTTTGCCCTACAATTGCGTCTATGTAATTGTAGGGTTTCGTTTTGCCATGAAATCGTAAATAAGCTGCGTGAGTGCTTGCACGCAAAGCAGAGTATTTACGATTCCATGAGCGAAGCGTCTTATCAATGAAATAAAAGATGAGCCGCGATAGCGGCGTCGGCTGCAAAGCATAAGCTTTTATGAATGGATAAGAGCAAAACGAAATATTTATAGAAATTTAATAATTATGTTGCAGAAAGTATGCATTGACAGGATACGATAAACATGGATAAGGCAGAGGGGCTTTATCCCATACGAAAGGTGGAAGGTGTGGACCATGGAAAAAAGGGTTGCAGTATACAATAATAATACAGGTGTAATAGAGACAATGAGTTCCCTTCTGGCAGGAGAAGGCTTAAAAATGGTGGCAGTTACGGGGAGAGCACAGTTACATGAACTGCTGCGTGCACAGGAGATCCAGCTCCTGATGCTGGATGTGGAACTGGATGGCAAGGGTTGGGGAGAAGGTATTGCGATGATCCACGACATCCGTAATATGACTACGATCCCCATTATTATCATTTCAGCACAGGATGCGGAGACAGCCAAGATCATGGCACTGAATGCCGGCGCGGATGATTATGTGACAGTGGGGTATAATCCGTTAGAACTGTTAGCCAGAGTGAAATCCCAGCTTCGCAGATATACCCAGTTGGTGAATCTGTGTGAGAACATCGATAAGATTTACCGGGTGGATGGACTGGAGATCAATGACAGGAACCGTACAGTAACGGTAGACGGTCGTGAAGTGAAGATGACCCCCATTGAATATAAGATCTTACGCCTGCTGGTGCAGGAGCGGGGAAAGGTTTTATCCATCAGCCAGATCTATGAGTCTATCTGGCATATGCAGGCCATCGGTGCGGATAATACCATTGCGGTGCATATCCGTCACATCCGTGAGAAGATCGAGAGCAATCCCAAGGAGCCCAGATACCTGAAAGTGGTATGGGGAACCGGATATAAGGTAGGATGAAAAATAGTCGGAAAGCGTGCCCTCTGCGTCAGCAGAGGACATTTTTTGTCAAAGTTTGACAGGGGACTATTTATTTTAGTACTTTTGTAGGATATACTAAGTGCAGCATGAAAACAAGCGGCTGCGAAGCAGACATTTGTTTTCATTGCACTTGTAACGAGCGAATAGCCTGCAAGGCAGGCTGTAAAGCGCGTCAGCACGGATTCGCGAGTTATGATGTAATGAGCGCAAGTGAGCCAGAGGGAGCTTGCTCACTCTCGGCGAACGGCGAAGTGATTGAGTGATGAAATCACGATATAATGAGCGCAAGAGAGTCAACATGCCTGCATGATTGACGAACGGCGAATTTGATCATGATAGTTGCGAAGCAACGGTAAGCACGGAAGGTGCGAATCATGATACTGCGATACGAAAACACAGACATAAGCACGACAACAGAAAGGAGGCGCAGCCATGACAAAGCAGGAAGCGGAACAAATGCTGGAACGTTTACGGCAGATATTCCCCATAGTGCGCCTTCTGGAAGAGACCGATGTACCGAAGAACCGGGAAGACATTCACCCGGGCGGGGCAGAGGACGGCGAGAAAGCCATCGAACAGCTTCATGAGTACGGGAAAGGCATCTCTTTAGTGCTTTTGGATCTGCTGATGCCGGTCATGGATGGCTTTGATGTGCTAGCATACATGGGAACCAACAAATGGTTGGAAGATTAAGCTGTATGCGAAGCAGAGAAGACTGGCAACGTTAGTGACGAACCAGATCTGTGAAAAAGAGAAAAACAATCAGATGATGATCAGCATCTTAAGTCAGATCGTAGAATTCCGTAACGGAGAGAGCGGACTGCATGTGATGCGGATCAATATGATCACAGGCATGCTTTTGGAACGGCTGGCTGTGAAATCCGATAAATATCCCCTGTCCTGGGCGGAACGGTCCATGATCACCATGGCATCATCCCTGCACGATATCGGTAAGATCGGTATTCCGGAGGAAATCCTGAACAAGCCCGGAAAACTGACAAAAGAAGAATTCGAGATTATGAAGCAGCACAGTGCTATCGGTGCGGATATGCTGAGAAGTTTAAAACGATATCAGAACGAGGAACTGGTGAAGATCGCTTATGAGATCTGCCGCTGGCACCATGAACGATATGACGGAAGAGATTATCCGGACGGACTGAAGGGAGAAGAGATCCCAATCTCCGCACAGGTGGTATCTCTGGCAGATGTGTATGATGCGTTGGTAAGTGAGCGTGTTTATAAAAAAGCATTTTCACCGGAAAAAGCACTGGAGATGATCCGGAACGGTGAGTGTGGAAGCTTTAATCCTCTTTTACTGGAATGCCTGGTGGATATCAGGGACAGAGTGAAGGAAGAATATGAACAAAGAGAGTAATAAATGTAGATGACAGTACAAGAATGCTACGAGAGTATGGGATCCGATTTTGAAGGTGTATTGGGCAGAATGGGAAGCGAGGCAATGGTGAAGCGATTTGCACTGAAATTCCTGGATGATCCCAGCTATGCGAATCTGGTAAAAGCAGTGGAGGAGCAGAATGCGGAGGAAGCTTTCCGCGCAGCTCATACCTTAAAAGGAATCTGTATGAATCTGGGACTGGACAGACTTTACAAAGTCAGTGCAGAACTCACGGAGAAACTCAGAGGAAGAGAATTCGACGGATACGAAGAGACTTACGGAGAAGTGCAGAAGGAATATCGAAATACCATAGATGCAATCCGAACCATGGCAGAATAGACCTGGAGACAGGAGCAGACTTATGAGAGGATAAGGATTACATGGACAAGGAAATATTGGATAAGTCACTATATTCCACAGATCAATTGCAGGAAATAGAAGAAGGTCAGGAGAAGGGGCTGGATGTATCGGTATATGAAGATGAACGTTTGAACTGGCAGCAGATGCAGGAGATCCGCTTGGGTATGATGGAGGATCTGCCGGTGGAATTGTATTCCAGCCTGATGTACACTGCCAAGGGCATGGAAGAGAAACGTAAAAAGCTGTTAGAGGAGCAGAAACATCCTGAGAAGACGGAGAATGAAGAGGTCTACAAAGACTTTTCTCTGTTGGTCAGTGCAGATAAAACGGAAGCATTTATTCTGGTGGCTGAAAAGGGTATCAGGATCCGTAAGGACAGACTGTTACTGTCTCTGGAAGAAAAGGGCGTGAAAACAGGTATTGATTATGTGATGCTGGAACGACTGGAGAATCAGGGAGCGGACAGTAATACGGTCATCCTGGCTACCGGCAGGAGACCCCAGGCCGGAGCGGACGGATGGTATGAGTTCTTTTTTGATATCAATATTAAAAAAGGGCTGAAGCTGTTGGAAGACGGTTCCGTAGACTATCAGAATATCAAATGGTTTGAACTGGTGCGCAAGGGGGATGTGGTAGCGAAATATCACGAACCGGAACCGGGGAATCCCGGACTTAATATCTTAGGAGATGAAGTCTCTGCGAAAAAGGGCAGAGAACTGCGGCATCTGACCTGTAAGGGTGTAACGCTGGAGCCCGATAAGAAGACTTATATCGCATCCACGGACGGTAAGATCGAATACAAGGGTGACGGACTGGAAGTTACGGATATCCTGGTACAGGACGGCGTGACACAGGCTACCGGCAACGTAGAATTCAACGGCTCGGTCTATGTCAGAGGCGAGGTTGGAGACGGTGCAATCATCCGTGCAGAGAAGGATATTCTGGTGGATGGTTTTGTAGAAGGAGCTGTACTGGAAGCAGGAGGAGATATCATCCTGCGTAAGGGCAACAATGGTGACGGCAGAGGAAGACTGAGAGCCAAGGGCAGCATCATGGGCAGACTCTTCGAACGTGCCAATGTCAAAGCCGGAAAGCATATTAATGCGAACTACTGTCTGAATAGTGAACTCTGGGCAGACGGCAGAATTGAGATCGCCGGCAAAAACGGCAGTCTGGCAGGTGGAAGTGCCTATGCGGCACAGGGCACCAATGCGTTCAACATCGGAAATGCCGCCGGCATTAAGACCGGTATTTCCGTAGGTGGTGAGGATCCGTTCATTGCGGAGATTAATTCGCTGGAAGATAAGCTTCATTCTGCCCAGAGAGAATTATATCTTTTAAAAAATGCCTATGCAGATTTCAGAAGGAAATATGCGCCGGAAGTACGTAACAGCAATCCAGTCTACTTGAAAATAGAGGATTCGATCTATGCCAAAGAGCAGGAGATTAATAAACTCCGTAAGAGATAGGAAGAACTGCAGAGGGAGAGAGACAGAGCCGAGCAGGTGAAGATTGTGATCCGGGGAAGTCTGTATCCGGGAGTATTGGTAAATATCAATGGTTCCAGATGGAATTCCAAACCCATTAAGAACGTTACACTGAAGAAAAACAAGGTTCTCATTGTAGATGATGCGGTTATGAACAGGGACATCCTGAATGAAACGGGATCTCGGCGATCCTGCTGGATCTGGTCATGCCGGTGATGGATGGTTTCCAGATGTTGGAGGAATTGAACAAACGGAAGCTGATCGAGAAGATTCCGGTGCTGGTTATCAGCGGAGAGAACAGTACACAGAATGAACAGAAATGTTTTGAACTGGGAATTGCGGATTTCATCGGTAAGCCGTTTAACGCCAACCTGGTCAGAAAAAGAGTCCAGAACGCCGCGGAGCATTACGCTTACCGTAACGAACTGGAAGATAAAGTAGAAGAGCAGACCAACGTACTGCGTAAAGCTTATAAGACTCTGAAGAGCCAGGCAGAACAGTTGAAGCACCGCAATCAGGATATTATCGAGATCTTAGGTACAGTGGTAGAATACCGGAATCTGGAAAGCGGTGAACATGTCAAGCGTGTAGGAGAATATACCCGGATTCTGGCGGAGACTTTTATGGTGGAGTATCCGCAATATGGTCTCACGCAGGACAAAATTAATGTGATCGTATCCGCAAGTGCACTCCATGATATTGGTAAGATCACGATCCCCAACAGTATTCTGTTAAAGCCGGGACGACTGACCAAGGAGGAGTTCGAGTATATGAAGTCTCATACGACCAGAGGCTGTGAACTGTTAGAGCCCATGAAAAATGTACTGGATCCCCAGTATGAAAAGGTCAGCTATGAGATCTGCCGTCATCACCATGAGCGTTTTGACGGTAAGGGTTACCCCGATGGACTGGTAGGCGATGCCATTCCGCTGTCCGCACAGCTGGTATCTGTGGCGTATTTTCTCCCAGACTGATGGAAGTATTCCGCAAGGTCCGTCCGGAGTTTGAAAAACTGCCAACTGCTAAATAAGAAAACAATAAGAATTTCTGTGCAGACGCATGAATAGTATCTGCATGGAGATTTTTAATATTTTGCGGCAGGCGGATTGCTTGACAAAGCAGCATGAATATATTATTGTACTAATTAAATAATACAAACAAGACGAGGATAGGACATACGGATGCAGACAGATGTAATACAGGCAGGGGAAATACAGGGAAAACGGGGAATCAGCAGTGCAGTGCTGAAAAATATTGCGGTAGTGACCATGCTGATCGATCATATCGGGGCAGTGATTGTGACAAGGCTGCTGATTCAGAACGGGCTGTATGAAGCAATGGTGAATCAGGAGACCTATACTGCCTGGATGGAGCGGTATGGCGGGCTGTACGGGATTTATATGGCAATGCGGGTTATCGGCAGATTTGCATTTCCCATTTACTGCTTTTTACTGGTAGAGGGATTCCAGCGGACCCATGATGTGAAAAAATATCTGGGGAGAATGTTTTTATTTGCCCTGCTGTCAGAGGTGCCGTTTGATCTGGCATTCAGCGGCAAAGCGTGGTATCCGGCATATCAGAATGTCTTTTTCACGCTGCTTCTCGGACTGCTTACGATTGCCGGATTACATCTGGTGGAACAGCGGTTTGCGGGCACGGAGACAGGAAAGAAGATTCTGCGCGTGGTATTTGGAATAGTCGTTATTCTGGTGGGCTGTGCCCTGGCACTGATCCTTAAGACAGACTACGACTTCAAGGGTATCATGGCAATCGTCGTACTCTATCTGTTCCGCAACCGGAAGAAAGCGCAGATCTGGGCCGGAGTCATTGTATTTTTGCTGATGGACGGTCTGGAGATGATCGCAGCACTTTCGTTTATCCTGATTCGGTTCTACAACGGAACAAGAGGGCGACAGGATAAATATTTCTTTTACTTTTTCTATCCTGTGCATCTGCTGCTTTTGTGGCTGGTATGTGTGGCGATGGGAATCGCAGGGATTCCGGCGGTCTGATGCAAAAAATGTTTTTGGAAAAAAGAGATAGTGCTGCGGAAACAAACAGAAAGAATGACAGGGGAGAATGGTTATGGAGAATCAAAATACGGAAAAAAATTACACAGAAGAGATGATCCGGGTACAGGAGCTTACAAAGACGTTTCATCTGTCAGCAAAACAGCAGAAACTGGAGCATAGCACGGAGAAGACAAAGACAGCCGTGAATCAGCTGAGTTTTTGCGTAAACAGAGGGGAAGTGTTCGGACTTTTGGGACCTAACGGTGCCGGTAAGACCACAACTCTTCGGATGCTGGCAACGCTGATCCGGCCGGACAGCGGGGATGCTCTGCTGGATGGCAGCAGCGTTGTGATACAGCCTGAGGAGGTACGGCGTAAGATCGGGTTCCTTACCAGTGAATTGAAGCTGGAGGATTTTTTTACCCCGGATTATCTGTATGACTTTTTCTCTGAATTGTACGGTATTCCGGCAGACAGGCGGGATGCCGGAAAACGCATGCTGTTTGCACGGTTCGGCATTCAGGAGTTTGCACAGATGAAAGTCAGGGATCTGTCTACGGGAATGAAACAGAAGGTATCCTTGGTAATCTCACTGGTGCAGGATCCGGAGATCATAATTTTTGATGAACCCACCAACGGGCTGGATATTCTGACAGCAAAGGTGGTGACGGATTTCCTGCTGGACCTGAAGGAGCAGGGGAAGACCATTATCATATCCACGCACATCTTCAGTCTGGTGGAGAAGATCTGCGACCGGGTGGGAATTATTATTAACGGCCGTATGGCAGCCTGTGAGGACCTGCGGACGCTCTGCGGTGAGAAGAGCCTGGAGGACCGCTTTTTTGAAATCTATGAAGCGGTGAACGGGGAGGAAGAGAATCATGACAAATAATACGATCACAGTAATGAAAAAAGAACTGGCAAGATTTTTCGGAGACAGAAGGCTGGTGATCACGACACTTTTGCTTCCGGGAATCATGATCTATGTGGTGTATAGTTTTTTGGGAAGCGCCATGATGAAGTCCATGCTTCCGGAAGAAACTTACGTGGCGAAAGCCTATGTGGTGGATATGCCGGAGTCGTTAAGGGAAGAACTGCGGGAACTTAAGGCAGACTGGCAGTCTGCGGACAGAGAGCAGCTGACACAGATCCGGCAGGAGATACAGGACAAACAGGCAGACGGCCTGGTAGTGTTTCCTGTGGATTTTGATCAGGCTGTGGAAAACTATCAGGTGCAGAGTGGGAAACCGGCGCCCAACGTGGAGATCTATTACAATTCCGCGGAGATGAAATCCACTCATTTTTACAATGAGGTGTCGGAGATCCTGGAGACGTATGAGACATCCATATCCAATAAGTTAGACATCAATGCCGGGGATTCCGTGTATTATGACTGTGCCACCAGCAAAGATACTACGGGACAGATGTTTTCCATGATGATGCCCTTGCTGCTTATGATGTTTTTATACAGTGGCTGCATGTCCGTGGCACCGGAATCCATCGCCGGGGAGAAGGAACGTGGCACCATAGCGACATTGCTTGTGACTCCCATGAAGAGAAGCTCTCTGGCACTTGGCAAAGTATTTTCCTTAAGCATAATTGCACTTCTGGCAGGCTGTTCCAGCTTTATCGGAACCTTTGCGGCACTGCCGAAAATGATGGGTGGGGAACTGACGGGGGTGGATTCCTCGGTGTATACGCCTATGGATTTAGCAATGCTGCTTCTGATCATTTTGTCTACGGTAATGGTGCTGGTATCCATGATTGCATTGATCTCCGCTTTTGCAAAAAGCGTGAAAGAAGCGGCTACGACAGTATCTCCCTTTACTATTGTGGTGACATTTATCGGATTGAGCCCCATGCTTAGTCAGGGAAAAGAGATCCCACTGTACCGGTATCTGATTCCGGTGTACAACAGCGTACAGTGCATGAACGGTATTTTTTCTTTTAGCTATCAGCCGGTGGAAATCCTGCTGACCGTGATTGTGAACCTGTGCGTGGCGGGAGCGCTGGTATTCGGGCTGACAAAAGCGTTCCAAAGCGAGAAAGTGATGTTTGGGTAAGAGCCGTATTTTATAATTATTGACTATAGGACGAGAAGTGTGTACAATAATTCCATACGCGTTTACGCGGAAAAGTGGAGGAAAATAATACATGCAACTGCCTATTTTTGAGAAATACATTGATGAACTGATCGAAAAGAGCACTTTGGATGTTCCCGCATGGAACATTGAGAAGGCGAGAGAGGGGAAAGCTGCCGGCTGGAATTACATCGACGGCTGCATGATCCTGGCGCTTTTAGAGATCTACAGCGCCACCGGTGAGAAGAAGTATTACGAATTCGCAGATGCATTTATTGACCACAGAGTACAGGAAGACGGCTCTATCACCAAGTATTCCGTGGAAGAATATAATATTGACAATGTCAATGCGGGCAAGACTCTGTTCGCACTGTATGCCCTCAACGGCAAGGAAAAGTACCGCAAGGCCATCGACCTGATCTATAGTCAGGTGGAGACACAGCCTCGTACCGCAGAAGGGAACTTCTGGCACAAGAAGATCTACCCCAATCAGGTATGGCTGGACGGCATGTATATGGGACAGCCTTTTTACATGGAGTATGAAACCAAATTTGATGGCAGGAAGCACTACGATGACATTTTCCATCAGTTTGCCAATGTCGTAAAATACATGAGAGACCCCGAGACCGGACTGTATTATCACGGTTACGATGCTTCCAAAAAGGCATTCTGGTGTAACAAAGAGACTGGTCTGTCTCAGAATTTCTGGCTGAGAGCCCTGGGATGGTATTCGATGGCGCTGTTAGACACTTTAAGCAAATGTGAGCCGGGAGAGGAATATCAGGCAGAGTATGATAACCTGAAGAAGGTATTCGTGGATCTGATCGATTCCATGTTAAAGTTCCAGGACGAGAGCGGCATGTGGTATCAGCTTCCCGCACTGGGCGGCAAGGAGCCGAACTATTTAGAGACCAGCGGAAGTGCGATCATGGCTTACTCACTGCTGAAGGGCGTGAGACTTGGATTTTTGCCGGAGTCTTACAGAGCTTATGGATTGAAGGCATTCCAGGGCATCTGTGACCGCTATCTGAAGGAGAAGGATGGTCATTTAAGTCTCGGCGGTATCTGTCTCGTAGCAGGACTGGGACCGGAGGATAACCGTCGCCGTGACGGCAGTTTCGAGTATTATATGTCTGAGCCTATCGTGGAAGACGATGCCAAGGGTGTGGGACCGCTGCTTCTGGCTTACACCGAGATGAGGAGACTGGATGACTAAATGAAGTCAGGCGGAATGATGAAGAACGATAACAGAAATGAGAGAAAAATGTCCGGGTCCGGAGCTTCGAAAAGCGCCGGAAGTGTTGGAAGGGCAAAAGCACCGGTGGGCAAAGGAAACAGGACACCGGCAGATAAAGGAACCAAGACACCGGCAGACAAAGGAAACAAGGTGCCCGGAGGACAGGGACGGAAAAAGGCGGCTGTGAAAAAAAAGAGCGGTCTCTGCCCGGTAGCCGACAAATGCGGCGGATGCAGCTGGATCAACCAGCCGTATGCGGAACAATTGAAGAAGAAAGAAAAGCAATTAAAGGAGCTTCTGGCTCCTTTTTGCAAGATTGAGGGTGTCATTCCCATGGAGCATCCAGAGCATTACCGGAACAAGGTGCATGCGGTATTCGGTGAGAACCGGTATCACGATGCCATCTCCGGGATCTATGAGCAGAAGAGCCACCGGATCGTTCCAGTGGACAGCTGCCTGATTGAGAATGCCAAGGCGGATGAGATCATTGTCTCCATAAGAGGACTGCTAAAGTCTTTTCATATCCGCCCTTACAATGAGGACACCGGGTATGGACTGCTGCGCCATGTGCTGATCCGCACCGGACATGTTACCGGACAGATCATGGTGGTACTGGTACTGGCTTCCCCAATCCTGCCTTCCAAGAATAATTTTGTGAAGGCACTTCTGAAACTGCATCCGGAGATCACCACCGTGGTCATTAATGTCAACAACCGCAATACCAGTATGGTACTGGGGGACAAGGAGCATGTGATCTACGGCAAAGGCTATATCGAGGATGAATTGTGTGGAAAGCGTTTCCGGATATCTCCCAGATCTTTCTATCAGGTGAATCCGGTACAGACCGAGATCCTCTACGGAAAAGCCCTGGAGTATGCAGGGCTCACCGGCAAAGAGACCGTAGTGGATGCCTATTGCGGTACCGGAACCATCGGTATGATCGCCAGTGACAAGGCAGGCAGGGTCATCGGCGTGGAATTGAACGCCGATGCTGTCAGGGATGCCCGCAACAATGCTAAGGCGAACCAGATCCGCAACATCCAGTTCTACCAGAACGACGCCGGGAAATTCCTGGTGGAGATGGCGGCGCAGGGCGCGAAAGCCGATGTGGTTCTGATGGATCCCCCCAGAAGCGGCAGCACCGAAGAATTCATGAGTTCCGTAGTCAAGATCGGTCCCGGGAAAATTGTCTACGTCTCCTGCAACCCCGAGACACTGGTCAGAGACCTGAAGTATTTCAAGAAGAAGGGCTACTGCGTGGCGAAGGGCGTGGGCGTGGATATGTTCCCGTTCACTGATTCCCTGGAGGCAGTCACCCTGTTGGTCCGGCAGAAGAAGTAACTGAAAAGTCAGTTTGGTGTAAATAGCCCTAAAACAATGAATTCCGTACAAAAAAGTTCCGAAATCAGAAATTTTTGTACGGAATTTCTTTTATTTGCTTGTGCAGCGAAAATAAAGACTTTTATATGGAAAAATCTCATGTTTTTGTATTTTTTTAGTTAATATTTGCGTTTTAAATACAAACATTTCCGTTGGAAAAAGATTAAAGTCTTATATTTACCTGGGGAATTTTAATGCAAGATATAAGTTTATGAATTCTAGTCTATCTTGTTTAATAATGTATATAGTGCTTATGAAGATGTCAAAGATTGTCCTCAAGCTACTTATGATTGGGCGTTTGTGGCTGATAAAAACGGATATGGAACTAAATCGTCGTTAGAGATTATCTTGGAATAAGAGTTAGAACTATCTAACTATAGAACTGCCAACAGAGGATAGTTGAGAGGGAGGTACGTTATGATTCTTGTTATTATTGAAAGTTTTCTGCTGAATTTCGTTCTGCTCATGGTGTGTGTGATGAATATCCGCAACAGCCCGGTGGGCGGAGTGCACTGGTATGAGAAAAATGTACAGGAGCGGGTCGTGGAACTGGGACTGATCACGAAAGAACAGATTAAGAAAAACATGCTGCTGTCATTTATTCCCTTTATGATCGTTCTGCTGATTTTGGCGCCTATGATGGTATTTTTCATCAACGGTGCTGAAAATTTTCTGGAGGGTTTTGCACAGCTGACAGTAATGTTTGAGATCTGCGGCATCTTTGACAGAGTGTTTATTGACTGGTACTGGGTGGGACATACAAAGTCCTGGTTCATTCCCGGCACCGAAGATCTGATGCCCTATGTTCCTCCCAAAGCATGGGTGAAGAAAATAGTTGGTAACATTATTGATTATCCGCTGATGGCAGCACTTTTGTCATGGGTCATGTGCCTGATCTTACATAAGTAAATCTGCTGTCTGCGGAAGCGCAAAACAGCCTTTATCATCGTTGACAGCCACTGGTTTTTACCATAAAATGAATAAAAGGATGTTAATAAGAATGTATTAAAAGGAAGAGCAAAATGGGAAAATCAGAGAAACAGATGGAAAAGGAGCGGGAGCGTAATCAGCGGATCATCGATACAGCTTTCCGGCTTTTTGTGGAAAAGAAAATAGAAGCGGTCAGCATGGATGAAGTGGCAAAGGAAGCCGGTGTGGGACGTGCTACACTGTTTCGTTGTTATTCCAATAAGACGGAGCTGGTCATTGCGGTGTGTGCATCGAAGTGGAAAGCTTATTTGGACAAGCTGGACGAGATGAGACCGATCTCTTCGGTGCATGACATTCCGGCGATCGGGAGATTTATTTTTACTCTGGACAGTTATATCGGGATGTATCAGAATCACAAGGATCTGTTGCAGTATAATGACAACTTCAATAACTATGTAACACACCAGACCGTGCAGGAAGAGGAACTGGAGAATTTCCACGCGTCCCTGAACTCCGTGAACACGAGACTTCACATGATGTATGCGAAGGCAAAGGAGGACAAGACCTTCCGCACGGATATTCCGGAGGAACAGTTCATGCGTGTGACGGTGCATACCATGATGGCAGCGTGTACCCATTATGCGGGCGGATTTATCTGGGGCGCAACGGACAACAAGGATTATACAGGGGATCTGCTGCTTTTGAAGGACATGATCCTGAATTACGCCCGGAATGACAAAGCGGGAGATTTACGTTAAGCGGTCTATTGCATCTTTCAAAAATCTGTGTTATAGTAGCCACAATTGAATATGGAGTATTCAGGTGCCGGAGCAGTCATGTAAGTGACTGGCTCCGGTGAAAAGGGAAGCAGGTGCAAGTCCTGCACGAACTCGTCACCGTAATTAGGGAACTGAAGCCGATAGATCACTGGGAGACTGGGAAGATGGCGGATGTGATGATCTTCAAGCCGGGAGACCTGCCTGAATGCTGTACAGAAACATTTGTTTCAAAGCCACGAGTAACTGGTTGTACGTATAGGATGCAGAAGTGCCGGAAGATTTTTCTGCATTCGTTTCCAATGTGTACAAACCCTTTACCTGATACAGGAAAAGGGTTTTATTTTTGGCACTGAATAGTTATAAAACATGTTTCTGACTTACATATTTAAGGACACCGGGGAAGACCCCAAAAATCAAAAGAGACAGAACATCTGTCAGAGGAGGAAACATGAAAAAAAGAATCGTAGCAGTAGTACTGGCAACTGTACTGGGTGCTGTATGCATCACCGGATGCGGAAATACCCAGGTAACCGTAGAAAGCACTGTACAGGCAAGCAGTGAGGCTCAGACTACCCAGGCAGCAGAGACAGCAGCTACCGAAAGCACCGAGGATGCAGACCAGGCAGCAGCGGATGAAGTAGCAGCACTGATCGATGCTATCTATGTACAGGAGAGAAATGAAAATACCGACAAGCAGTGTGCTGACGCCAAGGCAGCATGGGATGCCCTGACCGACGCACAGAAGGAACTGGTAGAGGGTGAAAATGCAGATCCCGATTACTTCGGCAGAGATACCGGCGATGCTTCCAAGGATGATCCCCGCAATCAGGACGAAATCGGTGAGAACGAGATCCTGGTAGTAAGCTTCGGTACTTCCTTTAACGACAGCCGTGTAGCTGATATCAAGGGTATCGAGGATGCGATTGCAGCAGCCAATCCTGACTGGTCTGTAAGAAGAGCGTTCACCGCACAGATCATCATCAATCATGTACAGGCAAGAGATGACGAGCATATCGACAATGTAGAGCAGGCTCTGGATCGTGCTGTAGCCAACGGTGTCAAGAATCTGGTAGTACAGCCCACGCATCTGATGCATGGTGCAGAGTATGACGAGCTGATGGAATCTGTAGAAGCCTACAAGGATCAGTTTGAATCCGTAAAAGTGGCTGAACCCCTGTTAGGTGAAGTGGGAACAGACGCTGCTGTAGTAAACGATGACAAGAAGACCGTTGCAGAAGAACTGACCGCAGAAGCAGTGAAGACCGCAGGCTATGACAGCTTGGAAGCAGCTAAGGAAGATGGCGTGGCATTCGTATTCATGGGTCACGGAACTTCCCATACCGCTAAGATCTCTTACAGCCAGATGCAGTCTCAGATGAACGATCTCGGTTATGACAACGTATTTATCGGAACCGTAGAAGGTGAACCCGAAGAGACTGCCTGCGAAGAAGTTATCAAGGCTGTTGCAGAAGCAGGTTACACTAAGGTCATTCTTCGTCCCCTGATGGTAGTGGCAGGTGACCATGCCAACAATGATATGGCAGGCGAGGATGAGGATTCCTGGTTAAGCCAGTTCAACGCTTCCGGTAAGTTTGACAGCGTGGATACCCAGATCGCAGGCTTAGGCGAGATCAAGGCTATCCAGGATCTGTATGTAGCACATACCGCAGCAGCAATGGCTGAGAAATAATTAAGAATTAAAATAAGGACTAAAACAAGTAATGAAAGCAAAGACATTGATGAACAAAATTCTTGTAACAGGCAGCCTGACCGTCTGTCTGTTACTGACCGGATGCGGTGCAAACGCACAGAACACAGCATCGGCAGAGAGCACTATCGCTGCCGCACAGGAAAGTACCGTGGCACAGACAGAAAGCACGGAAGCAGTGGAAACTGTCAGCACGGAGACTGCCAAGGACGAAGCACAGCTTCCCGACGGTGTCTATACCGCAGAATTTTCCACCGACAGTTCCATGTTCCATGTCAGTGAAGCCTGTGACGGCAAGGGAACCCTGACGGTAAAGGATGGCGTTATGACCATTCATATCTCCTTAGGTTCCAAGAAGATACTGAATCTCTATCCGGGTCTGGCGGAAGATGCGGCAAAAGATGGCGCAGTACTGCTTCAGCCCACCACGGATACCGTAACTTACAGTGACGGCATGACGGAAGAGGTCTATGGATTCGATGTTCCCGTACCCGCCATCGGGGAAGAATTCGATCTGGCGCTGATCGGTACCAAGGGAAAATGGTACGATCATAAAGTCGTAGTATCCGATCCGGTGGCAGAGAACAGCGAGGGTGGTGCAGATGCTTTTGATCTGAGTACCGTAGAAGACGGCAGCTACACCATCGAACTGACCATGGAGGGCGGAAGCGGCAGAGCCGGCATCCAGTCCCCCGCGCAGATCACGGTAGCTGACGGAGTGGTAACGGCGACTTTGGAATGGAGCAGCCCAAACTATGACTATATGCTGGTGGACGGTGAAAAATATCTGCCGGTAAACACAGAGGGTAATTCCGTATTTGAAGTACCGGTGGAAGCACTGGATGCACCGCTTAACATGATCGGTGATACCGTGGCAATGAGCACCCCTCACGAGGTGGAGTATACTGTAACTTTCCATTCTGAGACACTGCAGAGTGCAGAGAACGGCAAGTAATACAAACAATAGGAAGAATTCTTATGTCAGGAAGAAAAGGAAGTAAATGGGAAAAACAGATCCTGTGTCTGCTTCTGATGGGACTGCTGGGGCTTAACGGCTGCGGCAGTCCTTCTTCTGCTTCTATGGAAACATCGAAAGCGGCATCGGAGGATGTAAACACGGCAGAGAATCCGCAGGGAGAACAGCCGGAATTAGTTAGAACAGGCAGCATGGAGCTGCAATATGCGGAAAATTTTGCAGTGGATTATTATGAGGGCGGCTATAAAATGCTGACCACGCTGCCGGATACGAAAAAGTATCTGCTGGTACCGGAAGGACAGAGCGTTCCCGCAAATCTGGAGGAAGATATCTGCATTTTACAGGAGCCGCTTCAGAACATTTATCTGGTGGCCACGGGGGTGATGGATATGTTTGCCTCCGTGGATGCGGTGGACCAGATCCGTTTTTCCGGGCAGAAGCAGGAGAACTGGTACATTCAGAAAGCGAAGGATGCCATGGCGGCAGGGGACATGGTCTATGCCGGAAAATACAGCAAACCGGATTATGAATTACTGGTGTCCGAAGGGTGTGATCTGGCAATCGAGAACCGGATGATCACACACTCCCCGGAGGTGGTGGAAATGCTTCAAAGCTTTGACATCCCGGTAATGATCGAATATTCCAGCTATGAACAGCATCCTTTGGGAAAAGTGGAATGGGTAAAATTTTTCGGAGCCCTGACCGGCAGGGAAGCGGAGGCACAAGCCGTTTTTGCGGAGCAGACAAAGATTCTGGAAAAGGTAGAAAGCGGAGAAAAAACAGGGAAAACCATAGCATTTTTCTATGTGACTTCCAACGGTCTGATCCAGGTAAGACAGAGTACGGATTATATTCCGAAGCTGATCGAACTGGCAGGAGGAAGATACATTTTTGAGGATCTGGAGGACAGTGGAAGCGGACGCTCCACGCTGAATATGCAAGTCGAAGATTTCTATGCCGGGGCAAGGGATGCGGACATCCTGATCTACAACAGCTCGATTGACGGTGGAGTGACTACGGTGGACGAGCTGATCGGCAAATGCAATATTTTGAAAGATTTCAAAGCGGTACAGGAAGGGCAGGTGTATTGCACCACCAATGATATGTACCAGCAGTCCATGGCAATCGGGTATTTATTGCAGGATATGCATACGGTATTGACGGAAGGCGATACCGGAGAACTGCGCTATCTGTTCCCGTTACAGTAGAAAATAGGGAAAACTGATAAATCGGAAACAGAGCGTAAGATTATGAATTGTACAAAGAGGAGAAGAAGATGCAGCAGCGCAGGAAAATAAGATATCTCATAGCGTTTGTCCTATTGACAGCAGGCATTCTCGTGCTGTTGCTTTGCAATATAGGGATCGGAACGGTGAAGATTCCCTTAACAGAGATACTGATTACAGGAAGAACACAGGAAGGCATGAATGCCAGGATCCTGTGGGAGATCCGTTTGCCCCGGACGCTGGCAGCGGGGATTCTGGGCGGAGCGCTGGCACTGGCCGGATATCTGCTTCAGACCTTTTTTCATAATCCCATAGCAGGACCTTTCGTTTTGGGAATCTCTTCCGGGGCGAAGATGGTAGTGGCGCTGGTAATGGTATTTCTGCTGGGGAATACGATCCGGGTCAGCTCCGGACTGCTGATACTGGCAGCATTTTTAGGAGCCATGCTGTCCATGGGATTCGTGCTCCTCATGGCGAGAAAGGTAGACAGTATGTCCATGCTGGTGGTCAGTGGTGTGATGATCGGTTATATCTGTTCCGCCATCACGGAACTGGTGGTGACTTTCGCGGAGGATGCGGATATCGTGAACCTCCACAACTGGTCCAGAGGCAGCTTTTCCGGAATGACCTGGGACAATGTGAAAGTGATGAGTATCGTGGTGGCAGTGACTTTTCTGCTGGTGATTCTGCTGGCGAAACCGCTGGAAGCCTACCGGCTGGGGGAGACTTATGCACAGAATCTGGGAGTGAATATCCGGACTCTGCGGATCCTGCTGGTGGTATTGTCCAGCGTGCTTTCGGCATGCATCGTGGCATTTGCCGGACCCATCTCTTTTGTGGGGATCGCTGTGCCGCAGCTGATCCGTAAATTATTCGGAACTACAAAGCCGCTACTTATGATACCTGCATGTTTCCTGGGAGGCAGTGTGTTCTGCCTGTTCTGCGATCTGTTAGCCAGAACATGGATGGCACCCACGGAGCTTAGCATCAGTACGGTGACGGCGATCTTCGGAGCACCGGTGGTATTGTGGATCATGATATCCAGGAACAGACGGGAGCGTGGATAACTTACCTATGAAGACGCAGAAACCTTATTATATTACAACGGAAAAAATGAGCGTGGGCTATGACGGCAAGCCTCTGATCGAAGCGGTGGAAATCGCACTTCGAAAAGGGGAGATCCTGACGTTGCTGGGACCAAACGGCGCGGGCAAATCCACGATCTTAAAAAGTATCGCAAGGCAGCTGACCCTGATCGCGGGCACAGTGCGGCTGGACGGGGAGGATATGAAGTCGCTCACGGGGGCGGAACTGTCGAAAAAAATGTCGGTGGTAATGACGAAACGTCTGCGGGGAGATCTGATGACCTGCGAGGATGTGGTAGCCACCGGAAGATATCCCTATACCGGGCGTTTTGGTGTGTTGTCGAAGGAGGACCACAAAGCGGTGGAAAATGCCATGGAACTGGTACAGGTGGCGGAAATTGGGGATTCTTTATTTGAGCGGATCAGCGACGGACAGAGACAGCGGGTGATGTTAGCCAGAGCCATCTGCCAGGAACCGGAAATATTAATTCTGGATGAACCGACTTCCTATCTGGATGTGCGGCACAAGTTGGAATTTTTATCGATACTGCAGAAGCTGTGCCGGGAGAAGAAGCTTACGGTGATCCTGTCCTTACATGAACTGGAACTGGCGGAGAAGATCTCCGACCGGATTCTGTGTGTGAACGGTAAGGCAGTGGACCGGATCGGCACACCGGAGGAGGTCATGACCGACGGATATATCACACAGCTCTACGGAATCCGGATGGGAAGCTATGAGGAAGCCAGCAGCGACATGGAACTGGCGGCACCGGAAGGAACACCGGAGGTCTTCGTGATTGCCGGAGCCGGAAGAGGACGGAAGATTTATCGGAGATTGCAGAGAGCGGGAATTCCCTTTGTTACCGGGATCCTGTATGAAAATGATCTGGATTATCCTGTGGCCAGAGCACTGGCGGCGGAGGTGATCGCAGAGCGTCCCTTTGAGCCGGTGGCACAGGAGACATTACAGTTGGCGAAGGAACAGCTGGAAAAATGTGACCGCGTCATCTGTTGCAGGGAGAATTTCGGCAGTCTTGAAATTTTTCAGAGAGAGCTTCTGGAATATGCGAAGCAGCTGGGGAAGCAGATAGAAAGATAGAAAGCCCGGAGCAACAGAGCGGGTGTTAGAAAACAGCGAAACAAAATTCCCGGGATGTCTGTGGGATGGAGAGAACGATGGCAAAAGTAATCATGATACAGGGCACCATGTCCGGCGCCGGAAAAAGTCTGTTGGTGGCGGGTCTGTGCCGGATCTTCCGACAGGACGGTTACCGGGTTGCCCCTTTTAAATCACAGAATATGGCACTCAATTCCTATATCACGAAGGAAGGACTGGAAATGGGCAGGGCGCAGGTCATGCAGGCGGAGGCAGCGGGGATCGAACCGCTGGTGTGCATGAACCCCATTTTATTAAAACCCACCAGTCATACCGGATCCCAGGTCATTGTAAACGGTGAGGTACGGGGGAATATGCCTGCCAGAGATTATTTTTCCCATAAAAAGGAACTGATCCCGGACATTAAGGCAGCTTTTCGCAAGCTGGAAACCTACGCGGACATTATCGTCATTGAAGGCGCCGGGAGCCCGGCAGAGATCAACCTGAAGCAGAACGACATCGTCAATATGGGAATGGCGGCGATGGTGGATGCCCCGGTACTTCTGGTGGGAGACATTGACAGAGGCGGTGTGTTCGCCCAGTTATTGGGAACGCTGATGCTGCTGACCGAAGAGGAACGGGAGCGGGTAAAGGGACTGATCATCAATAAGTTCCGGGGAGACAGCACGATCTTAGATCCCGGCATTCAGATGCTGGAAGAACGCGGAAAGGTGCCTGTCATGGGAACGGTACCTTACATGGAATTGTTGCTGGAAGATGAAGACAGTCTGACGGATCGATTTGATGAAAAGCGTGTGGGACAGATCGATCTGGCGGTGATCCACTATCCCCGTATTTCGAATTTTACGGATTTTGATGTGTTTGAACAGATGCCGGAGGTCAGCGTCCGGTATGTGACGAACGTAAGAGAACTGGGAACACCGGATCTGATCTTTCTCCCCGGCAGCAAAAATACCATGGCAGACCTGAAATGGATGCGGCAGAACGGTCTGGAAGCGGCGGTAAAACGGGCGGCTTCGAAGATTCCCGTATTCGGGATCTGTGGGGGCTACCAGATGTTAGGCTGTGAGATCGCAGATCCGGATAGTGTGGAGGAAGGCGGACAGATCCGCGGCATGGAATTGCTTCCGGTGCGGACAGTGTTGCAGAAAGAGAAGCATCGCTGCCAGACGGAAGGAAAACTGGAAGCAGTGGAGGGTATTTTCTCCGGGCTTACGGGATGTGAGTTTGCCGGATATGAGATCCACATGGGGCAGACGGTGTATTGCGGGGCAGACGACAGTGCGGATGCGGAAGTTGCGCAAAACGTGATCAGCGATTCTGCCGGGCGCGTCTACGGTTCCTATATCCACGGTCTGTTCGATAAGGGCGAGATCGCCGGGCGGATGATACAGACACTTGCCCGGGAAAAAGGTATTTCTCTGGAGGAAGGAGTCTGGGAGGATTACCGCACTATAAAAGAGAGACAGTACGATCAACTGGCGGATACCCTGCGGGAACATCTGCACATGGAGGACATCTATGGAATGCTCAGAGAAGCCCATATTTCATAATTATACCAGACAGGAACTAGCTCAGATCCGGATCACGGCACCGGACGAAACGGTGAGAAAACTTGTAAAAAAACACTGGGATACTCTGGCAAAACCGCTGGATGGCATGGGCAGCTTTGAAACCATCACGGCACAGATCGGAGCCATTTTGGGGACGGAGCAGATCGACCTTCAGAAAAAAGGCGTGCTGATCTTCTGTGCGGATAACGGGATCGTGAAGGAAGGCGTGAGCCAGACCGGGCAGGAGGTCACAATTGCGGTGGCAAAGTCCATGGCGAGGAAAGGTTCCTCCGTCTGTAAGATGGCACAGAGTATCGGTGCGGAGACGATCCCTGTGGACATCGGAATAAACAGTGAGGAATCCATTCCAGGAGTACTGGACCGCAAGGTGTGCCCAGGTACCCGAAATTTTTTGAAAGAACCGGCTATGACGGAGGAAGAGACTGTCCGGGCCATTGCCACGGGAATGGAACTGGTATGGGAGTGTAAGGAGAAGGGATATCGTATCCTTGCCACCGGGGAAATGGGAATCGGCAACACGACCACCAGCAGTGCAGTGACGGCGGCTCTTTTGCAGTGCGAAGCAGAGGAAGTCACAGGCAGAGGCGCGGGACTGACGGATCAGGGACTGGCGCGGAAGCAGCAGGTTGTCCGTAACGCATTGGAAATTTATGATCTGTGGCATGCGGATGCATTTGCAATATTGCAGACGGTCGGCGGACTGGATATTGCCGGGTTGACCGGTATGTGTATCGGCGGAGCCCTGTGGCATGTGCCCATCGTGCTGGACGGTGTGATCAGCATGGCGGCGGCACTGGTGGCGGAGCGGTTGTTCCCCGGCGTGCGGGAATATCTGATCCCTTCCCATCTGGGAAAAGAACCTGCGGCGGTGAAACTGGCAGATGCGTTACAACTGTCTCCGGTGATCCATGCGGGAATGGCACTGGGAGAAGGAACCGGGGCAGTCATGATGTTTGCACTGCTGGACATGGCAATGAGTATCTATGGACAGAGCGCTACTTTTTCAGAAATCGAAGTGGAGCAGTACAAGAGGTAATATATGATTACATTGATCCTGGGGGGCAGCGGCAGCGGAAAATCCGCCTATGCGGAAGATTATCTGCTGCGGACTGCAGCTCATAAGAAAAAATATTATATCGCCACCATGCAGATCTGGGATGAGGAAATGCAGGCAAAGGTAGACAGACATCACAGACTGCGGCAGGGGAAAGGATTTACTACCATCGAACAGCCTGCGGCACTGGAAGAGGCAATCGCACAAATGGAACCGGCGGGAGCCGCATTACTGGAATGTATGTCCAATCTGACCGCCAATGAAATGTTTTCCAAAGCGGAGCCGGTGGAACGGCAGACAGTCATCGAACGAATTCTGCGTGGCGTGGAGATTTTAAGAAAACAGGCGGATCCGCTGGTCATCGTGACCAACAATGTATTCGAGGATGGCATTGTTTACGATGATTCCACCATGGAATACATTGAGGCACTGGGCAGGATCAATGAGAGACTGGCGGCGGAAGCGGACGAGGTCGTGGAAGTCGTGGCGGGGATCCCACAGCGGATCAAGTAGTATTCCTCAGAAGAAAAAGCGCGGAACCGGCAGGATGGGCAGGATAGCCAGACCGGCAGGGGAGTCCGCATAGATCAGCATAGAAAGGAAGCAGGCATGCGTATTATCAAATCTTTTTTCATAGCGTTTTCCATGTATTCCAAGATCCCGGTGCCACAGTTCGAGTGGAAGGATGAGGACATGCGGTATGCCCTCTGCTTTTTTCCCTGGGTGGGGGCGGTGATCGGCGTACTGTGGTATCTGTGGAAAGAATTCTGTAACCGGTTCGCGGTGGGAAGCCTGTGCTATGCTGCGGTGGGGACGGCAATTCCGCTTTTAGTCACCGGAGGCTTTCATGTGGACGGTTTTTTAGATACCTGTGATGCCCTGCATTCCTATCAGCCGAGAGAACGGAAACTGGAGATTTTGAAAGATTCCCATATCGGGGCGTTTGCGGTGATCATGCTTGCGTTGTACGGACTCATTTTTCTCGGAGGCTTTTCGGAGATTACAGAGTGTCGGGGGCTGATCGTGGCGGGAGCCGGATGTTTCTTGTCCAGAGTGTTAAGCGGTATTGCGGTGGTAAGTTTTCCTTCGGCAAAGCAGGAGGGAACGTTGTATCTGTTCGCGGATAAGGCACACAAAAGGGTGGTAAAAACAGCTTTGTACGGACAAGGAATTCTGTGCATCGGGTTTATGCTGTGGACATCTCTTGCGGCTGGCGGAATTGCCGTGGCAGCAGCCCTGCTTACCTTTGCGTATTATTACCGGCGCAGTAAAAAAGAGTTTGGCGGCATCACCGGGGACACGGCGGGGTATTTTGTGACGCTCTGCGAAGGTTGCGTGGTGGTTGCGGTGGCAATCTCGGAAAGGCTGATTTAGATGATATTAATTATAGGCGGGTTTGCCCAGGGAAAATTGCATTATGTGAAGCAGAACTATGCGTATCGTGAGGATGGACAGGAGGAGCCGGTTCTGGACGGAACGTTGGAACTGCCCACAGAGACAGGAGCAGGACAGGTGATCGTCAATCATCTGCACCGTTATATCCGGGAGCAGCTGCGACAGGGGACAGATCCGGAAAAAGCGATAGAAGATTTTCTGAAAAAATATCCGGACGGCATCCTGATCTGTGATGAGATAGGCAACGGCATTATCCCCATGGAAGCGGAGGAGAGAATTTACAGAGAGCGCACCGGCAGAATACTGGAACAGCTGGCAGCGCAGGCAGATGAGGTGGTGAGAGTCGTATGCGGAATCGGTCAAAAGATCAAATAGAGATTCGGAGAGACACCGGAACAGAAATGCAGACAGAGATTCAGCTCACCCTCATTCGGCACGGGGCAACATTCTCCAATCAGGAGGGGCGATACCTCGGGAAAGCGGACGTCAGTTTAAGCCCGGACGGCATCCGGGTACTGAAAAAAAACGTGGCGGACAGAACCTATCCGGTTGTAGATATTCTGTTTTCCGGCCCCATGAAGCGGTGCCTTGAAACAGCACAGATCCTGTACCCCGAACAGGCTCCGATCCTCATACCGGAGTGGACGGAGATGGACTTTGGTGCATTCGATGGGCATAATTATAAAGAACTTTCCGGCAACCCTGACTATCAGAGATGGATCGACAGCGGCGGCACATTGCCGTTTCCGGAGGGAGAGAGTAGAGAAGAATTTATCCGCAGAAGCGTTGCCGGATGTGAAAAAATGTTGCAATGTCTGAAAAATGGCTGTAAGAAAGCTACAGGATTCGAATCTCAGAACATATCTGCGGTTGTTCACGGAGGAACCATCATGGCGCTGCTCAGTCATTTTCTGGGGGGAGAATATTTTGACTATCAGATGAAATGCGGGCAGGGTTACAGCGGCAGGCTGGTATTCCGGATAGGAGAGGAGAATCCGGAGTGGAAGGAATTCCGCCCGCTTTCGGAGCCTGTACGATCGGAACTTACAAAAGGAGAAACATGTTGATGAAATATCATATCATGGCATTCGGAGCGGGATTTTTACTGGATCAGCTCTTCGGCGATCCATATTTTCTGCCACACCCCATCCGGGGAATCGGGTGGCTGATCACGAAGACAGAAAAAATGCTGCGAAGCGGCAAAACACAAGACAATTCCACAGAGAGAGAGGCGGAGCGCAGACAGGGGAAACTTTTGGTGGTCATTGTTTTACTGCTTACGGGAATACTGGCAGCGTTAATTTTATTCGGTGCTTATGCAATTTACCCGAACCTTGGAATGGTCATAGAGGCAGTCATGACCTATCAGATCCTGGCGGCGAGGTGCCTTCAGGTGGAGAGCAGTAAGGTATGGAAGCAGCTGAACGCCGGAAGTCTGGAAGAAGCCAGAAAAGCGGTATCCATGATCGTGGGCAGGGATACGGAGCATTTGACAGAGGAAGGTGTGGCAAAAGCAGCTATCGAGACCGTGGCGGAAAATACTTCCGATGGTGTGATCGCTCCCATGCTGTATACCGCGCTGGGAGGTCCGGTGCTGGGATTTTTATATAAGGCAGTCAATACCATGGATTCTATGGTAGGATATAAGAATGAGAAGTATCTTCACTTCGGCAGAGATGCGGCGAAGCTGGATGATGTGGTGAATTTTCTTCCCGCGAGGATCAGCGCACTTTTGATGATCGGGGCAGCTTTTATCAGCGGAAAAAGCTATAACGGCAGGCAGGCATGGCACATCTGGCGCAGAGACAATAGGAAGCATGCCAGTCCAAATTCTGCCCAGACGGAATCCGTGTGTGCGGGAGCGTTGGGAATTCGGCTGGCGGGAGATGCCAGTTATTTCGGTAAGGTCGTGAAGAAGCCTTACATCGGGGATCCCACAAGGGCAGTGGAGCCGGAGGACATCCGCAGGACGAACCGCCTGATGAACCGGACGGTGTGGATCTGCGAGATTTTGTGTTTGGGAATAATGATCGCGGCAGCAGTATGAAAAGCAGACTTCTGCCCGCGTACTTGTGACTGCACATTGTGCGAAAGCACCATACAGGAAACATGAATGGTAAAGCACAAGTTATGAACTGTCTGATGATTTGCGGATGAAAAAGGATATGGAAAACTCTATGGTAACAGGAACCGGAAAGGAAGGAAAATGCAGCAGAACATACATGGCGGCGATATATACGGCAGACAGATACGGCTGGATTTTTCGGTAAACGGCAATCCTTTAGGGATGCCGGAGGCAGCGAGGCTGGCTCTTTTAGCTGCAATCAATCATGTGGGGGAATATCCCGATGTTGCAGCAGGAGAACTAACGGAGGCAGTAAGTCATATGCTGTCGGTGCAAAGTGGCAGAGAAATCTCGAAGGAGTATCTGGTGTTTGGCAACGGTGCGTCAGAGCTTTTCCTGGCTGTCGTACATGCACTTAAGCCCGGAAATGTCGTGATTCCGGTGCCGTCCTTTTACGGCTACGAATATGCGGCGGAGGCGGCAGAAAGCCATATAAAATATGTATACCTGCCGGAGGATGCCGGATTCTGCCAGGGGCAGGAGTTATTACAGGCATTAACGCCGGATAAGGAGCTATTGTTCCTGGCGAATCCCAACAATCCTACGGGACAGCTGATGAACGTGGAATATTTGCATCAGCTGCTGGAACATTGCAGGAGGCAGGGAACTATCGTAGTACTGGATGAATGTTTTATCGAGTTCTGCGAGACGGACAGAGAACAGCTAAGGTCGATGATCGGGGAGATCGGACAGTATGAAAATCTGCTGTTGGTGCGTGCTTTTACGAAAAGCTTCGCCATGCCGGGGGTGCGCCTGGGGTATCTGGTGTGCAGCAATGTAGAGCTTCGGGAGAAAATCCGCAGACAGCTGCCGGAATGGAATCTGTCGGTGTTCGCCCAGAGAGTGGGTGTCATCTGTGCGGAGCAGTCGGAGCAATATCTGCAAGGCACTGTGGAATATGTGAAAAACGAGAGAGAATATTTGCAGGAAGGACTGGAGGCGCTGGGCATCCGGGTGGTGTCCGGAGAAGCGGATTTCCTGTTACTGTACACCACACAGCCTATCTACGACAGATTGCTTGCAAAAGGCATCCTCATCCGGAACTGTGAGAATTTCCGGGGACTGGGAGCGGGATATTACCGGATCGCAGTGAAGAAGCATGAGGAGAATGAAATTCTTTTACGGGAACTGAAAGAGTGCCTGTCGCAAGACCGACTGTGAAACAGAGGATAGGAGAACAAACCTATGGAAAAGTGGGAACACAAGAACATCGAATATGTATTGCCGGAAGATATCGAGAAGAGAAGCTTTGAAATCATTGCCGCAGAACTGACAGAGCGGGGAATTACATTACCTGCGGAGCAGGATCCCATCACCCGCAGGGTGATCCACACCAGTGCGGATTTTGATTATGCGGAGACGATGACCTATTCCGAAAATGCGGTGGAGATCGTCAAAAACCTGATAAAAAACGGTGCGGACATCGTGACGGATACCAACATGGCACTGTCCGGGATTAATAAAAAGGTGCTGGCTTCTTTTGGTGGGGAAGCCCACTGCTACATGGCAGACGCGGAGGTGGCGGCAATGGCGAAAGAGCGGAAGACCACCCGGGCGGCTATCAGCATGGAACTGGCATCGAAACGGGAAAAACCGGTGATCTTCGCTGTGGGAAATGCACCTACGGCGCTGATACAGATCTATGAGATGATGCAGGAGAGCGACTGGCGTCCGGCATTTGTCATCGGGGTTCCCGTGGGATTTGTAAACGTAGAAGCTGCCAAGGAACTGATCCTGGAGACGGATGTGCCCTATATCATCAACCGCGGAAGAAAGGGCGGCAGCAACGTGGCAGCGGCAATCTGCAATGCCCTGCTGTATGAGTTGCGGAAGGAACAGATGCGATAAGCAAAAGCCGAGCAGGCGACCGGAAATGTGTAATGAACAGGAAAAGTAACAGTGAGGTAAAAGCATGCGGTACGGATTTACCACAGGAAGCTGTGCGGCAGCAGCGGCGAAAGCAGCCGCCTATATGCTGCTGACCGGCAGGGAGAAAACGGAAATTACCATAGAGA
>ERZ808240.999-NODE-999-length-36026-cov-33.561007_pt1 | contig 36026 bp, 24 predicted proteins | sample MGYA00521084_ERZ808240 | MGnify/ENA primary metagenome ERZ808240 (study PRJEB31516, sample SAMN03275571) | gut metagenome | biome: mammalia-associated habitat; material: feces | host: Papio cynocephalus | place: Kenya | collected 2012-08-06 ... | reverse complement strand
TGCTCTTCCGGAGCGTCAGGATTGTTGTCAGGCCCCGGCTGGCCGCCGAACGGTCCCTGAGGACCGGCCTGAGGTCCCTGCTGCTGTGCACCCTTGGCCATCTCCTCGGATGCCGCGTGCCAAGCCTGCTCAAGCTCTGAGTTGTACCTGTCGATGTCGGCGATGTTCTGAGCCTTGACAGCTTCCTTGAGGGAATTCAGAGCGCTCTCGATTGCGGTCTTGTGATTTGCCGGAATCTTGTCGCCGAGTTCCTTGAGGTTCTTCTCGGTCTGGAAGCACATCGTGTCGGCATTGTTGATTTTGTCAATCCTCTCCTTCTCTGCCTTGTCGGCCGCCTCGTTTGCCTTCGCCTCGTCACGCATCCTCTTGACTTCTTCGTCTGAAAGACCTGACGAAGCCTCGATTCTGATTTTCTGCTCCTTGCCTGTAGCCTTGTCCTGCGCACTTACGTTAAGGATACCGTTGGCATCGATATCGAACGTGACCTCAATCTGAGGCACACCCCTCGGAGCCGGCGTAATGCCGTCAAGAACGAAGTTGCCGATGAGCTTGTTGTCCTTTGCGAGAGGACGCTCGCCCTGAAGCACATGGATATCAACCGCAGGCTGGTTATCGGCAGCCGTAGAGAACACCTCTGACTTGCGGGTCGGAATGGTGGTGTTAGCATCGATGAGCTTCGTCATCACGCCGCCCATAGTCTCGATGCCGAGAGAAAGCGGGGTCACGTCGAGGAGGACAACATCCTTCAATGACGCTTCGCCTGAAAGGATACCACCCTGAATGGCAGCACCGATAGCGACGACCTCATCCGGGTTGACGCTCTTGTTAGGCTCCTTCCCGAAGAACTTCTTCACGAGTTCCTGAACAGCAGGGATACGGGTCGAACCGCCGACGAGAAGCACCTCATCAATGTCTGAAGGCTGAAGACCTGCGTCTGCGAGAGCCTTGCGGCATGGTTCGAGTGTCCTCTCGAACAATTTGTCAGCAAGCTGCTCGAACTTTGCACGGGTAAGAGTCTTTACCAAGTGCTTTGGAACACCGCCTACAGGCATAATGTAAGGAAGGTTGATTTCAGTCGAAGTCTGGCTCGAAAGTTCAATCTTCGCCTTCTCCGCAGCTTCCTTAAGTCTCTGAAGAGCCATCGGATCAGCCTTGAGGTCGACACCGCCGTTCTCCGCAGCGAACTCCTGCGCGAGCCAGTCGATAATCACCTGGTCGAAATCATCACCGCCGAGGTGCGTGTCACCGTTGGTTGACTTAACCTCAAACATACCGCCGCCGAGGTCGAGGATTGAAATATCGAATGTACCGCCGCCGAGGTCGAATACGGCAATCTTCATATCCTTGTGCATCTTGTCAAGACCGAATGCAAGCGCTGCCGCAGTCGGCTCGTTCACGATACGCTTTACGTCAAGCCCGGCAATCTTACCGGCTTCCTTGGTCGCCTGACGCTGTGAGTCAGAGAAATATGCCGGAACTGTAATGACAGCCTCAGTCACATCCTGACGGAGATAATCCTCCGCAATCTTCTTCATCTTCTGAAGAATCATGGCCGAAATCTCCTGCGGCGTATAAAGACGTCCGTCGATATCGACGCGAGGAGTGTTATTCTCGCCCCTCACAACCTTGTAAGGCACACGCTCAATCTCCTTGGTGACCTGATCGTAGGTCTCGCCCATGAACCTCTTGATTGAGTATATTGTCTTGTGAGGGTTGGTAATGGCCTGACGCTTTGCAGGGTTACCAATCTTCCTCTCACCATTGTCGGTGAACGCAACTACAGAAGGCGTGGTTCTCTGTCCTTCCTCGTTGATGATTACGGTAGGCTCGTTGCCTTCCATCACGGCTACGCATGAATTCGTAGTACCGAGGTCAATACCAATAATTTTTCCCATAATATTTTCTCCTTTTTTATTTATCAAACTTAAAATTTCCGCCGCCCGTCCGGTTCGTGCCTTTCGGACGACGCAGGAGGAATAAACGAAACTTGTGCCACCGTACCGAAGCCCGATTTGTCGTGACATTTTGTCAGTTTTACGGAATATTTTCGCTATATTTAATGACAATTTGTAATTTTGCCGTCCGTCACGACATGACAGGAGCCGGGAATATCCGCCAAGTCCGGGAAATCGTCAGTGGAGGAAAACGGAAATTTCGGTGATATGCGGAGGAGGTGAGAGGAAATACACAAGGAACAAAAGTTATATATATGATTTACAGAGAATTGAGCGAGACCGAGTACGAAGACCTGAAATCGGGGATACTATATGAGGACAACCACATCATGATTGTCAACAAGAGATGCGGGGAAATCGTGCAGGGCGACAAGAGCGGCGACGAGCCGATAAGCGAGGCCTACAAGGCGTTCATAGCGCAGAGGGACGCGAAGCCGGGGCAGGTTTTCGTCGGCGTTCCGCACCGTCTCGACAGGCCGGTCAGCGGGATTGTCATTCTCGCGAAGACATCCAAGGCGCTCGAAAGGCTGACGGCGATGTTCCGGGACGGCAGCATCCACAAGACCTATTGGGCGCTCTCGTGCGCGGAGCCGCATCCGGCTGAGGGAGAACTCACGGACTGGATGGTTCGCAATGAGAAACAGAACAAATCCTATATATGCAAGATGCCGGGGCATGACAGCATAGGCCATATCACAGAAGATTGTCCAAGGCAGGATTTCGGGAAAGCGCCTCGGCCGGATGCCAAGCTTGCACGCCTGCGCTACCGTCTGGCCGGACGCACTCAAAGATATTTTCTTATTGAAGTGCAGCTGCTCACAGGCCGCCACCACCAAATACGCTGCCAACTTGCGAACATCGGCTGCGTCATCAAGGGCGACCTCAAGTACGGAGCCCCCCGCTCCAACGCCGACGGCGGAATCTGCCTCCACTCGCGCAGCGTGAGGTTCATCCACCCGGTAAAGAAAACGGAGGTGGTCGTAACCGCCCCCGTTCCTGCCTCATGGCCACAGGTCGAAATTTAAGGCTGGGTGTATTATCTGGTTCTTCCGGTGTAGGCCTCGTCTGTCGAATTGTCAATCTGAGACTTGAAGAAATCCTGCTGCGCCTTCCAGAGAAGCGGATTCCAATCCTTCGGCCCGCCGGAAATCTGTACGACCCAAAGCCTGAGCTGTTTCTTGTGCCAATTCACAGAGCAGCTCGTACCCCATGCGCCGCCGTGGCCGAACCATTCGTTCTCACCGTCCTTCACCGGGGCAGTAAGTCCGAGGGAATAGCCTTCCATCCCTTCCGGACGAGTGCTTACGGCAAGAATCGACTTTACTGTCTCTTCCTCGAGAATCCGGACGCCATTTTCTCCAACGCCAAGATTCATCAGCATCTTGTAGAATTTAAGCTGATCATCCACGGTTGTCCACAGACCGGCTCCGGCTGAGGCGAAGACATGAGAGTCGTTGTATGGGCGCTGCTGCCACGGGTTCTCCACAAGATGCTTCGCCGGAGCGTCCTTATAGACCTCGTACATCTCTATCTGATTCTTGAGCTGCCTGTCCGTTGGCCAGAACCACGTCGATTTCATCCCGAGCGGGTCAAGCACAGTCTGCTTCAGATACTGCTCCCATTTCATTCCGGTCACGACCTCGACTACGGCTGCGGCGATGTCAATGCCGGTGTTCGAATAGAGAACCTTCGTTCCAGGCTCAAACATTATCGGACTCGCCGCGGCCACTGACGCAATCTGCCTGAGCGGGCCGCCGCCTGACCAACCTCCGCCGCGCACGTCACGGCGCTTTGCGCTGCACTCGAACGGGAAACCGCCCGTGTGGTTGAGCACCATCCTGATTGTGAGGACATTATGCGCCTTCTTCAGGACTATGGTACTGTCAGTCTGCGTCTCCTGTATCCAAAGCGTGGCAAATTCCGGCAGATATTTCGACACCGGATCGTCAAGGCTGACATTACCCTCCTCGATGAGCTTCGCCACCGTCACTCCGCAGAAACCCTTAGTCTGCGAACACTGCATGAACACATTGTCGGTACGGATAGGCCTCTTTGCGTCAACGTCCGCATAGCCGAGGCAGCAGGTTTCCTGAACGCCGTCGCTGTAGAGCACGCTGATTGCGCCGGGAAGGATTCCCTTGTCCACTACCGGTTGAAGAGCATCGCGAACATAGCTCGTGCCTGAATCCTTGACCTTCTCACGCGCAGAGACGCTTGAGAGCGGAAGGAAAACTGAAATAAGTAAAAGAAAGAATGTCCTTTTCATCATAAAGAAATTATGCGATTATTTATAACTAATTATTACAAAATAATTTACCCCAGCAATGCCCTACTCCGCCGAAACGGCCTTGCCGTAGCAGTGACGGCACAGCGGCTCGTAGATGTCCTTCTCGCCGAGTTCCACCAGACTGCTGCTTTTGGAAAGGCGATGCGAGAACTGGGCAGGGCTGCCGCACTTCACGCAGATGGCGTGCACTTTCTGGACATCCTCGGCCACGGCCATCAGAGCCGGCATGGGTCCGAACGGTTTGCCGAGAAAGTCCGTGTCAAGTCCGGCTATGATTACACGGACTCCGGAACCTGCAAGTCTCTGGGCAACTCCGACAAGAGACTCGTCAAAGAACTGCGCCTCATCCACGCCTACAACATCAGCTCCCTTAGCCAGTTCAAGCATCTTTTCCGGAGAATCCACCGGGAATGAGCGTATGTGCTTGCTGTCATGGGAGACGACGTCCTCCTCCGAATAGCGGACATCTATGCAAGGCTTGAACATGGCGATTTTCTGGTTCGCGAACTGGGCGCGCCTGATTCTCCTGATGAGTTCCTCTGTCTTGCCCGAGAACATCGAGCCGCAGATGACCTCTATTGAACCTGCGGTTTTTGCTTTTTCAAGAAACATTTCCGTGATTATTTGTCGTATTTTATCTAATTTTGCGGTTTGCAGTTGCAAATATAGACATTTGAAAGGAATAAATTGCCTCGGATTGAGGATTATTTTTTGAGTATGGAAAATAAGCAGACGCAGTTTTTGAATGACATTCTGGCGCAGATACGGTCGCTGAAAAATCAGTTGGAGAAGTTGGAGTCAACGGTCTCAATGTACATCGGCAGCGCGGTATCCGGCGATGTTCAGGGAAATGATGCCTTCGACGAGGACCTGCCGGAAGCAATCGGTGAGATTCCTGTGCCGGCCGGGGTCAAGACTAAGCCGGAGGAGACGCCGGTGCCGACGGACGAGGAAGACCTTCCTGAAGCTGCTGTTCCGGAAGCGGAGACAGTCCACGAGGAGAATACAGTCCGTAGGGAGAAGACAGTCCGTGGGGAGGCGACAGTCCACGAGGATGAGACTCCGGTCATCAGCCTTTCGGGGACTTCCGAAGAGCCCGACCTGCCGGTGTTCGGGATTGAGGTTGATGACGAGATTGACGTGGTTCCCATCGGAGAGGCGCACGCTGCGACAGGAGCCGTCATGGACATGATGGCAGAGAAGGAAAGCTGGAGAACGGACATTCCCGGCTCAAGCGTGAGCGACATCCGCAGCGCGATTTCCCTGAACGACCGCATACTCTTCATAAACACGCTCTTCCATGAAGACCCGATTGCCTTCAAGGACACGCTGTCGGCGCTTAACGCCATGCCGTCCTTCGACGAAGGGGTGAAGTACATCAGGGAGCGGCATCCTGAGTGGAACACGGAGTCGGACGTCGTCTATAGGTTCATGATGGCGGTGAGACGCAAGCTGAAATAGCGGCCGGCATCGGCCCAAGCCGGAAAACGCCGCGAAACTGTAACGGAAAACGAAGAAGATGGCAGGAATATTATACATAGTCCCGACACCGGTCGGCAACCTTGAGGACATGACCTTCCGCGCCGTCCGCGTGCTGAAGGAAGCGGACCTGATTCTCGCGGAAGACACTCGGACAAGTTCCGTGCTGCTCAGACACTACGACATCCGCGGACGCCTTGAGTCCCACCACAAGTTCAACGAGCACAAGACGGCCTCCGTCATAAAGGACAGGATTCTCGCCGGGCTCAATGTCGCGCTCATCAGCGATGCCGGCACCCCGGGGATTTCCGACCCGGGATTTCTTCTTGTGAGAACCTGCGTCGAAGAAGGCATCGAGGTTTTCACCCTGCCCGGAGCGACCGCCTTTGTCCCGGCGCTTGTCAGCTCGGGATTCCCATGCGACCGTTTCTGCTTCGAGGGCTTCCTTCCGGTAAAGAAGGGGCGGCGGACAAAAATTGCCGAGCTCGCGGAGGAAACCCGCACGATGATTTTCTACGAGTCCCCATACCGCCTCGTGAAGACCCTTGAGCAGTTCGCCGAGCGTTTCGGCCCGGAGCGCCGCTGCTCCGTGGCAAGGGAAATATCCAAGATTCACGAGGAGCACCGTCGCGGCACTCTCACGGAAGTCGCGGCCTGGTACCGGGATCACGAGCCCAAGGGCGAAATCGTAATCATAGTCGCCGGAAAGGAACAGCCAAGAAAATCCGCAAAAGACACGGGCGACGAATACGCGGAAGAATAAAATCCATAGCCTATTTCAAGACAAAGTCGCTGATGTTCTTGATGCCGGTCATACCGTAGTAGGACTCGACTATGTCTCCGCAGAGGAGCACCTGCCGGCCGAGCATCTGAGGGTTATCGACGAGATTAAGGTCGTCACGGACATCGCCGTCGGGCAACTGGACGGACAGGCAGTTTTCGCGTGAGGTCACGGACGAGCGCGGTCCGAGAAGAATGTTGCTCCGCGACTTGAACGGGGGCGTGAAGCTTGCCTTCGCCGAACTGAGATCTCCGCCCACTATGCAGCCGCCGACCCACACCTCGGTCTCTCCGATGCATTCCCTCGCCATTGAGATGGTCATCGCGTCCTCCTCCGAGCCGCCGGCTCCGGATTGTTCGTCGCCGGACGGAGTGTCCCCCGACGAACCACCTGATGCCCCGCCGCCAATCACATAAGTCCCGGAAATCCAGTTCTTCGTCGTATCTACGGCAATCCTGATTCCGTCCGCCGCCTGTCCGGCAGAGGACGCGGAACCCGAAACCTTGACTGACAGCTTCAACACATCCCCGGCCGAGAGCCGGCGCGTGACCAGAGTCCTTCCCCCATCGTCATCAAGCATCAGCAGGCTGACCTTTCCGGGCCGGAAATAGGCAATCCGCTTCTCTGTGTATGAATAGGGCAGCCGTCCGTCATCGGACTTCACGAACAGACTCGACTTGGGATACTGAGTCAGAAAACCTGAAGCGATGTTGAGACAAATGCCGCAGTTCATCAGCGTGCAGTTGAGCTTCACGCCTATCACCTTGCCGGAAGGAACCACCACGCACTGCTCGTCCCCATATTGCGGCGAGGAGAACGCCGGGGTCCTGAAATCGGAAGACACGGCCCTGACAGTGTAGCTGCCGGCCGGCAGGTCGAACTGTTCGGGGGAGTCTCCGTAAAGGCCGCTGTAAATCACATTGTCACGGGAGTCCTTCAGCTCAAGGATGAAGCTGCTGGTGTCGATGTTCTCCGCCACCGCCCTGGTCTCCACGACCGCCTCCCTGTCAAAGCCCAGCCGCAGGCCTGACGTCCCGGCGGTTCCGGGATTTCCACCCGTCTCCTCACCCGGCACAGAAAACAGCGAACAGGAATAAGACAGCAAAGAGCCCAGAAGGCAAGAGGCAAGGAGCGAAAATCCGCAGGCAGTCCGATTGTAACTTTTCATATATGCACAGTTTAGAAAAAATTTCTCTTTCACCCGCGCCCCCGGCAGAAAAAAATGAACACGAGGTGACACCCGAAGAAAGAAGCGCCGCAAATATATGTCAAGCAACAATGCACGACCCTCAAAAAAAGAAAAACTTTCGTTTCTTTTTTTAGACTATCTCAAAATAAAATTACAAATCGGCCTTCCACATAGGTAGGAAGCCGATTCGTAAGTTCAAAATCTTTGGTTTTTCAAGGCAGGCATTTCGTCATGAAAGAACGAAATACCCGAAAGGCCTACGTCTGATCCACCTTGCGGATCTTCGCATAGCGAAGCAGCAGAATCTTCTCTCCGAAGTCGTCGAAACTGATTGTCGCCTTGAGGTCCGGAGCCTTTCCCTCCAGACTTTTTATCGTACCGAGGCCGAAACGGCTGTGCTCAACACGCTGCCCGGCGCGGAGCTCGGCAATCGGAGTCGGCACGAAACCAGCGTCCGGCACTCTCGGAGGCACCGGCTTGTGGAACGGGGTAGGAGAAACCGCCGAGCGCGGCGGCGTCACAGAAGCGGAACGCGCCGCAGAGGGAAACCCGCTGCCGGCTGCCGGCCTGCGGGACTCAGTATATACCTTGCCCGAACGGCCATACTCATTTGCCGAGCCTCCGGAAGCATAACCGCCACGAGGCCTCCTTCCATCGGAAGTTTCTCCGCCGTAGCCGCCAGGTCGTCCGGATGAACCGCCGGAACGCCCCCAGAAGGACTTTCCGCCGCCCCAGCCGCGGGTCGGAGCCAAGTCGTCATCGGAATCGTCATCCGGCTCAATCGGATTCGCTATGAACTGCCTGTCAATCTCCGTTATGAAGCGGCTCGGCGCATTCGACTCGGACTTTCCGTTGCGCATCCTCGTCGTCGCGAAAGAGAGCGACACCTCCTTCTTGGCACGGGTGACGGCAACATAGAACAGACGCCTTTCCTCCTCCACGTCGCTCTCAGAAGCCAGAAGGCCACCCGAAGGAAAGAGGTTCTCCTCCATCCCGGCGATATAGACATAAGGAAACTCCAGACCCTTTGAAGTGTGGACGGTCATAAGCCCGACACGGTTGGCCGTCTCCTCGTCGCTCACGTCGGCGGCACTTATCAGAGTTATGTTTTCCAAGTATGAACTGAGCGTAACCATAGGATAATCACTCTCTTTCAGGTCATCCTGCGACATGATTTTCTCCTCGGCAATCATATCCTCCGCATACTCGGCATTCCTCTCCTCGATAAATAGCTTGATGCCGTTGAGCAGCTCCTCGATGTTCGCGAACCGCGACTGCCCCTCGACGGACACATCGGACTTGAAGAAAGCCCACAGACCGCTGTCCTTCAGCACGGCGTCCGCCACCGTCCATGCATCTTCCGTGGCCGCCCTCACCGAATTCTTCGCAATCTGGTCACAGAACGCGCGAAGCCTCGTGACTGCGGCCGCCTTGAGTCCGTAAGTGTCAAGGTCAGACTCATATACAGCCTTGAAAAGCGTCGTCCCATGATTGTGCGCGGCTGCAGCAAGAGCCGTAATCGAAGTGTCCCCGATTCCTCTCGCCGGCTTGTTCACGATTCGCCTGAAACTCTCGTCGTCGTTGATGTTCACCGTCAGCTTGAGATACGCCATCGCATCCTTCACCTCGGCCCTGTCATAGAATGAATTTCCCGAATATATCTTATAGGGAACGTTTCTCTTGCGAAGCGCCTCCTCCAGGGCACGGGACTGCGCGTTCGTCCTGTACAATATCGCGAAATCCTGATACTGAGCGGATTCACTGCGAAGCGTCGCCATAATCGAAGACACGATAAGCATCGCCTCCTCCGTCTCCGTATATGCCTTGATGAGATGAATCTTCTCCCCCTCGTCGCCCTTCGAATAACAGACCTTCGGAATCCTCGCGGAGTTCTTGGCTATCAAGGAGTTGGCGGCATTCACGATTGTCTGCGTGGAGCGATAGTTCTGTTCGAGTCGGAAAATTCTGCACCCCGGATAATCCTTCTGGAAGTTGAGGATGTTCTCGACCCTCGCCCCCCGGAATCCGTAAATCGACTGGGAATCGTCGCCTACGACACATATGTTCTTATGAAACGCCGAAAGTTTCCGGAGTATGATGTACTGCGCCATATTCGTGTCCTGATACTCATCGACGAGGATATACCGGAACATATCCGCGATTTCTTCATACGATTTCGGCGAGTCGCGCAGGAGTATGTTCATGTTCAGGAGAACATCGTCGAAATCCATGACTCCGGACTGGCGGCACTTCTGCGAATAGAGAGTATATATCTCATTGATTCTCGGCATCTTGCGACGACGGTCCTGCTCAATGGCATTCGGACTCTCACGATATTTCGCGTCGGTCACGAGATTGTTCTTCGCGTATGAAATCCGCGACTGCACGTCCTTCGGCTTATAGACCTTTTCATCGAGCTGCATTTCCTTGAGACAAGTCTTTATGAGGCGGATGGAATCGTCTGTGTCATATATCGTGAAATCAGGCCTGTAGCCTATCTCGGCGGCATAATCGCGGAGCAGGCGGATGAAAATCGAATGGAACGTTCCCATGTAGAGACGACGGGCCTTGCGGGCACCGACCATGAGCGCGATTCTCTCCTTCATCTCCTTCGCCGCCTTGTTGGTAAAGGTCAGGGCAAGAATCTTCTGCGGCTCACATCCGAGACTGAGGATATCGGCGATGCGGCAGGTCAGAACCCTCGTCTTCCCCGAACCCGCGCCCGCCACTATCAGCACCGGCCCTTCAACACACTCAACTGCCTGTTTCTGAACAGGATTCAACCCCTCCAAGGCCGAACTCAGACTGTTTTCCATTTACTTGATTCTTTATTTGTTTTTGGAGTGCGAATTTAGCAAAAAAATGCGTATCTTCGCGGCGGTTTTTTGAAAATAAAAAATTATACTCAAAAACGTTTTATAATGTCAAACAACATCTATTTGAAAAAGGGTCTGAACATTCCTCTCGAAGGAGCGGCGGCCCTCAACACCAGAAAGGTGATTGCCCCGGACATTATCGCGGTCAAGCCTACCGACTTCCGGGGGCTTGTCCCGAAGCTTCTTGTAAGGGAAGGCGATAAGGTGCTTGCAGGCACGCCTGTGATGGCGGACAAGATGGCGCAGGACATTCTCTTCGCATCGCCGGTCAGCGGTGAGGTCGTGGAAATCGTCCGAGGCGAAAAGAGAAAGTTGCTTGAAATCCGCATCAAGGCGGATCAGACGCAGGAGTATGTTGACTTTGGTGCGAAAAGTGTCGCGGATCTCGACGGCGAGGCTGTCAAATCCGCCCTTCTCGAAGGCGGCCTCTGGCCGGCGATCATCCAAAGGCCATACGGCATCATCGCCAATCCTGAGGTCAAGCCTAAGGCCATCTTCGTTTCAGCGTTCAACACGGCTCCGCTCGCGGCGGACATGGAGTATGTCCTCAGGGACGAGTTCGCCGACATCCAGGCGGGAGTGAATGCCCTCAACAAGCTGACCGACGGCGGCGTCCATATGTCATTCGACAGCGCGAACTATGCCGGGACACCGTTCCACAGGCTTGAGAACATCATCCCGCACACATTCACCGGCAAGCATCCTGCTGGCAACGTCGGAGTGCAGATTCACCACATCAGCCCGATTCGCAAGGGCGAGACGGTCTGGACCGTCTCAATGGTGCTGCTCGCCGCTATCGGAAAGCTCTTCCGCACGGGAAAATATGACGTGAGGAGGAAAATCGCGATCACCGGCCCGCGTGCCGTTGAGCCGGCATATGTGAGCTGCGTACCGGGAATGTCGATGAAGGAGTTCGCATGGTTCTATCAGGAGCCGGAGAACCTCCGTTTCATCAGCGGCGACGCGCTTTCCGGCACTTCTGTCGGCATCGACGGATTCCTCGGATTCTTCGACAATCAGGTGACCATCCTCAAGGAAGGCAACGAGTACGAGATGTTCGGATGGGCGAAACCGTTCAGGACCAGCCAGTTCAGCACGTCGCACACCTACTTCTCATGGCTAACGCCTAAGAAGAAGTACGATCTGGACACCAACCTCCACGGAGGAGTCCGCGCGTTCGTGGTTTCCGACGTGTATGGAAAGGTTCTCCCGATGCACCTCTTCCCTGTCTATCTCGTGAAGGCCTGCCTTGCACAGGACATCGAAAAGATGGAGAAGTTCGGAATCTATGAAGTTCTTCCGGAGGATTTCGCGCTCTGCGAATATGTCGATCCGTCAAAGATTGAGATTCAGTCAATCATCGAGGACGGAATATCTCTCATGTTGAAGGAAATGGCTTAAAGGAAAGATTATGAACGCATTAAGAAAATATGTTGACAAAATCAAGCCTACCTTTGAGAAAGGTGGAAAGCTTGGATTCCTTCATTCGACGTTCGACGCATTCGAGACATTCCTCTTCGTCCCGAACACCGTGACCCGCAAGGGCTCGCACATCAGGGACTGCGTCGACCTCAAGAGAGTGATGATAATCGCAGTGCTCTCCCTCGTTCCGGCGCTCCTCTTCGGAATCTGGAACACGGGCTACCAGCACTCTGTGGCATACGGCCTTAACTGGGGCTTCTGGCCGATGGTCGGATACGGCATCGTGAAGATTCTTCCGCTCTATCTGGTATCCTACATCGTCGGCCTGGGGATTGAATTCACATCCGCACAGCTTCGCGGACATGAGGTGAACGAGGGCTACCTCGTCTCCGGAATGATCATTCCGCTCATCGTGCCTGTCGATGTTCCGCTCTGGATGCTCGCGCTTGCAGTGGCGTTCGCGGTCATCTTCGGCAAGGAAGTCTTCGGAGGCACAGGAATGAACATCTGGAATCCTGCGCTCCTCGCGCGCGCGTTCCTCTTCTTCTCATACCCGAGCAAGATGTCAGGCGACACCGTGTGGGTGGGCGGCCTCGGAGCGGGCAACAACGCATGGTGCGCGGGCAACGGTCTGGTTGACGGATTCTCCGGGGCGACTCCGCTTGCGAACGCATCTGCGGAAGGCCTTGCGGAACACGGCTACACGCTCCTCAACATGTTCATCGGGAACATCCCCGGCTCAGTCGGCGAGACGTCCGTGATAGCAATCCTCCTCGGAGCGCTCATCCTCGTCTTCACGGGAGTCGCTTCCTGGAAGATTATGGTGTCTTCAATAGCCGGCGGCCTCGCAATCGGATACCTCGGCTATGCCTGCGGCGCGACTGACCTTCCGGGCTACTACCAGCTCGTCATGGGCGGCTTCCTGTTCGGCTCCGTATTCATGGCGACCGACCCTGTAACCTCCGCTCAGACCGAATGCGGCAAGTGGATCTACGGATTCCTCGTCGGTGCCCTTGCGGTCACGGTAAGGCTCTGGAATCCGGGATATGCAGAGGGAATGATGCTCGCGATACTCCTGATGAACACTTTCGCGCCGCTCATAGACTACTGTGTGATCGAATGCTCCATCAAGAGGCAGAACAAGAAAGTAAAAATCGCTTAATACCTATATAATATGAATACTAACAGCAACGTATATACAGTTATATATTCAACCGTTCTCGTGGTTGTGGTGGCGGCGATTCTCGCTTTCGCGGCGGAAGGCCTCAAGGACAAGCAGAACGAGAACGTGAAGCTTGAGACCATAACCAAGGTGCTCACCGCCGCGGCCCAGGCCGACGATAATTTCTCAATCACTGAGGACACGGACATCCTTGCAACATACAGGGACAAGGCTGTGGACGCCTACTACATTGACTGCGACGGCAACAAGGTCGGAGAGTCCATGAATCTTGGAAAGGATGACCTCAAGGCAATTCAGGTCGCCTCCACCTCAGACCTGAAGAAACAGAACGATATCATCAAGAAGGTCGAGGCAGGCAACGCCGACGCCGCAAAGGAGCTCAGGCTTCCCGTCTATATCTTTGACATTGCAGGCAAGACGGTTACGGTAATCCCGTGCTATGGTGCGGGTCTATGGGGCCCGGTCTGGGGCTACCTCGCGTTCGACGAGGACGGCCGCACTTTTGACGGGGCCATCTTCGACCACAAGAGCGAGACTCCGGGTCTGGGCGCAAAGATTGCCGAAGAGCCGTTCTACGGTCAGTTCAAAGGTCACAAGCTCACTGACGACGGTCATTTCGACGTCGTCAAGGGCGGCGCTCACGGCGACATTCACGGCGTGGATGCAATCTCCGGAGCGTCAATCACCTCAAAGGCTGTCGGCACTACAATCAACACTTGGGTGAAATACTATCTTCCTTATCTCAACGGCATCGCGGCCAAGAAAGCCGCCGCTGCCGAAACTGAAACGAACGACGAGGCCGCAGAAGAGGCTGCTGCCGAGGATGTAAAAGCGGAGGAATAAGGTTATGAAAGATTTTAATTTGAAGGAAACATTGCTCAACCCTATATTCAAGGGTAACCCTGTCACTGTCCTTGTGCTCGGTATCTGCTCTTCGCTTGCAGTGACCGTACAGCTCAAGGGTGCGCTCGTGATGGCGCTTTCAGTGACAATCGTGACCGGGCTCTCCAGCTTCGTGGTGTCAATGATGAGGAAGTCGATTCCGAACCGAATCCGAATCATCGTTCAGCTTGTGGTCGTGTCCCTCATGGTGATTCTGGTCGATCAGGTGCTCAAGGCATACGCCTACAGCATAAGCAAGACGCTGTCCGTATATGTCGGACTCATCATCACGAACTGTATCGTCATGGGCCGCATCGAGGCCTTCGCGCTCGGGAACAAGCCGATTCCGTCACTCCTTGACGGTCTCGCCAACGGAGCCGGCTACGGAATGATTCTCATCATCGTGGCATTCTTCCGTGAACTTCTCGGAAGCGGCACGCTCTTCGGATTCAGAGTCATCCCGGAGGCATTCTACAATGCCGGCTACATGAACAACGGTCTCGTAATCCTGCCTCCTATGGCCCTCATCCTCCTCGGATGCATCGTCTGGGTACAGCGCTCGATTCAGAAGGATCTTCAGGAGAAATAACGACAAACTCAGTTAATTATGGAATATATAAGCTTATTCGTAAAGTCAGTCTTCGTTGACAATATGATTTTTGCATACTTCCTCGGCATGTGTTCATACCTGGCAGTATCAAAGAACGTGAAGACAGCTTCCGGACTGGGTGCCGCTGTTATCTTCGTGCAACTTATCACGCTTCCGATAAACTACCTTCTCAACAAGTACGTGCTCGCTCCGGACGCGCTCATTCCGGGCGTTGACCTCAGCTTTCTGAGCTTCATCGTGTTCATCGCGGTGATTGCGGCAATCGTGCAGATAGTCGAGATGGTGGTCGAGAAGTTCGCTCCGGCCCTCTACTCGCAGCTCGGAATCTTCCTCCCGCTCATCGCGGTGAACTGCGCGATTCTCGGAGGCTCCCTCTTCATGCAGGAGAAGGATTTCGCGAACCTCGGAGAGGCGACGACCTACGCGCTCGGTTCCGGCTTCGGCTGGTTCCTCGCAATCGTCACCCTTGCGGCCATCCGCGAGAAGATGGCATACTCAAATGTCCCTGCACCTCTGAAAGGGCTCGGAATCACATTCATCACAGTGGGTCTGATGGGTATGGCGTTCATGACATTTATGGGAATTCAACTTTAATCGGAGGAAAGGTATATGGGAAATGAAATGATAAATACAATTCTCGGAGCAATGGCGGTGTTCACCGTCGTGACGCTCATCCTCGTGGCTCTCCTCCTCATCATCAAGACATGGCTGACTCCTAAGGGAACCGTCAAGATAAGCATCAACGACGGAAAGAAGGAAGTCAATGTAACTCCGGGCAGCGACCTGCTCCACACACTCGCCGGCGAGAAGATTTTCCTCCCGTCAGCCTGCGGCGGAAAGGGCAACTGCGGTCAGTGCAAGTGCCGTGTGCTTGAGGGCGGCGGAACAATCCTCCCTACCGAGGTGGGCTTCTTCAACCGTAAGCAGATTAACGACCACTGGAGGCTCGGCTGCCAGGTTAAGATCAAGGAAGACATGAAGATTGTCATCCCCGACTCGGCCCTTTCAGTCAAGAAGCTCGAGTGCGAGGTAATCAGCAACGACAATGTCGCAACCTTCATCAAGGAATTTACTGTGAAGCTCCCGGAAGGCGAGCATCTTGAGTTCAAGAGCGGCGAGTATATCCAGATTGACATTCCGGCATACGAGCTGGATTTCAAGGACATCGCCGTTTCGGACGAGTACAAGGCAGACTGGGAGAAATACGGATTCTTCAACCTCCATGCTTCCAACCCCACGCCGACTGTCCGCGCATACTCAATGGCCTCTTATCCGGGCGAGAAGGGCATAATAAAGCTCAACGTGCGTATCGCGACGCCTCCTTTCGACAGGAGCGTTCCGCGCGAACTCGGGCCGAAGCTTCTTCCGGTGAATCCGGGCATCGGCTCATCCTATGTGTTCACGCGCAAACCCGGCGACAAGGTCATCATCAGCGGTCCTTACGGAGAGTTCCTTCTTCCTGAGAACGACCCGGACTCACAGGAATACATCTTTGTCGGCGGCGGCGCCGGAATGGCTCCTCTCCGCAGCCATATCATGGAGCTCTTCAAGACCCGCAAGACAAGGAGGGAGGTTCATTTCTTCTATGGTGCGCGTGCCCTCGTCGAGGCATTCTATCTCGATGACTTCGCGCAGATTGAGAAAGAATTCCCGAACTTCCACTTCCACCTTGCCCTCGACCGTCCGGATCCGGCGGCTGATGCAGCGGGCGTGAAGTATGTGGCAGGATTCGTCCACAATGTGATGTACGAGACCTACCTCAAGAATCACGAGGCTCCGGAGGACATCAAGTACTTCATGTGCGGCCCGCCTATGATGGTCAGCTGCGTGAACAAGCTGCTTGACTCGCTTGGAGTACCGCCGGAGAATATCCTGTACGACAACTTCGGCGCATAGGGAAAAATTGCAGAAGCAGCACGTCTGCTGCGTTGCGGGGCTTGATGAAATCCTCACAACCATCAGGTTGCTGCGGTTTCACCTTCACCCCCGCCTTGCATCCGCACCGCTTCCGCAATTTTTCCTCCCAGCAACTGATACAACTAAAAATCCCGCTTTGAATTGAATCAGAGCGGGATTTTTGTACAAAGGACTAATTGCCCACAAAACACATAGGCGGGAATGCTGAAAGTCAAATTGATGTAATAAGGACTACTCGCTTCCCACAAGAGACACAAATCAAATTAGCTTGCTGAAGCGGTCGGGGATGCGGACGACTATGTCGAGATTGAACATCGCCGGCTTGTTCCAGGCATAAGGCGGGCGGACGAAAGTCTGGATGAGACGGGCGACGACAGTCCACTTGTCGAAATCGCGGGCCGGGCCGTCAGTCACCACGCGAATTGTGCGGGAACGCTTCCGCAGATGCCGCTCCCAGCCGTCGGCCAGACGATCCTTGTCGGCAAAGCGCGCCTGAATCCGCGCCATATCAAAATAGCCGCAGTGAAACAGATACAGATCCTTGGCAATGTGGAAATTATGCCCCTTGACGCGGTGAAAGCCCCTGCCCCACCTGACCGGGGCCGAAATTATCGAGGCCTTCGTGTATCTCGTGCAGAGAAGTCCATATTTTCTCTGCGTCAAAAACGGCTCTGTCCCATCGATGTCGCCCTCTTCCCCGAGTTTCTGTCCGAGGTCTATCCCGAGCGGGGAAAGGCAAGGGGAAATCCTCGCCCCAGAGAGATATTCGGCAAGCGAAAGCCCGGTATTCGGGTCGGTCACGATATATTCATCAGCATCGGTACCGATGACGATGTCATACTCCTTCAGAAGATCAGCGGCCTTGGCTCCGAGAATGTCTATACGCCTCTTGTCGCCTTCCACGACACTGCCCTGACGTCTCTCGTGCATCTCGGCATTGACTCCGGTGCAGAAACCAGGGACGGGCTGGTCGGTTCCGTCAAAGAGGACGAACAGATTATCCCGTCCAAGTTCACGACCATAGTATTTCACCCATTTTTCGAGGTAGAAATCATCATTGCGAACCATCGTGAGCGCACAAATCCGTTTTGCATTACTCATAAGCCGGCAAGTTTTCGATTTATCATCTTACAGTCGCCGCAAGGCTGGAGCCGAAATGCGGTCAATGCTTTTCCATATACTTGAGGAGCACCATGCGGATGTTGTCCGAGATGCGCTTCGCCGTGTCTGAAGTTTCTTCAAGAGCCTCGGCGATGTTCTTGTATTTCATGAGTTCAATCGGGTCTGTCTCGTGCTGGAATATGTAGCCTACATATTCCTCATAGGTTTCGTCTGCGGCGTGCTCAAGTTCCGTAATCCTGTCGCACTGGCTGATTATCTGTGAAAAGTTGTCCTTGAAGCTGCTCAGATACTGAATCAACTCCCCGAGGGCATCGGCGCTCGACATAATGTAGGCCGCCATGTCCTCAATCTGAGAATCAATCCTCTTGGGAAAATAGAGAAGAATGGACTTGGCTGAGGCGTTTATCTTGTCTATGAAATCATCCACCGACATCGCCACGGTCTGGAGGTCAGTCCTGCTCACCGGGACAATGAGCTGCCCGTAAAGGTCCTCGTATATCTCGGCGAGAAGAGCGTCCGCCTGCACCTCGTAAGTCTTTATCATATTCTCGCAGTTGAACCACTCGTCCTTGTCGGTGGTCTGCATCATGCGGACGAGAATTGATGAGGCCGCCTTTATGTATTCGGCCTGCTTCATGAAAAGAGGCATATACTTCCTCTTCTTCGCAAAGAATCGTCTGAAAAAAATCATATCCCTGTCATTGTAACGCCCAAAGTTACATTTTATTTCCGTCAAAAGAAATAACCACCACTTCTCGTGCGACTGTTTTTGATATAAAGGCACACGAAAAACCTCAAAAAAAATTTATCGATTTCAAAAAAAAAGAAAAAATCCATATTTCTTTTTTCGATTCTTGCGATTGTCAGGAAAGTCCTCCATAGATTTGCATCCGTCAAAAAAAATGTGACGCAGCATATGAACGCATACAACGAATACATACAACCAACCTTCTTCAACCAGGGCCGGTCATCGGTTTGCCAACTTCACAGGGTCATCTATCCTTTTCTGGCATTTCTGTCTATTGCTTGCCTGCCGGCCCATTTCTTCTCATGCTCAAAGGTCATCGTGCCTGCATACGAGAAAAAAATGGAAACCGGCGAAAACAGCAGAAGCGCCGTCAGGCTCATGATAAAGGGCGGAGACGGACTCAGGAGACGAAGCTGCGACGTGCTCATATATAATGCCGACAAATTCGGGCGGCTCGACTCGTTCACGCATTTCGACGGAAATCAGGAAGAGCTGCAGGTGTCCTCGGGTGAGGGGAAGAAGACGGCCGTAGTAATCTGCAACGCGCCGGAAGGCAGCCTGCAATGGGAGAACATACTCACGATGCAGTCGCTCTCGGGGGTCTGCTTTGAACTCGAAGCCGAGGATGCCTCCTCCCCGATACTTGTGGGGAAGACGGATTTTGAGGCCGGGGAAAGCGTCGCGGTCATGTTCAGACCTCTGATGGCGAGAATCTGCCTGAAGGAACTGAGCTGCGATTTCAGGGGCACTGCCTACCAGTTCGAGGAACTGACGGATGCAAGGGTTTATCTGACAAACGTGAATGCGGACTGCAGCGTCACGGGAGACGGACGGCGTGGAAGCCGCTTCATAAACAACGGAGGTTGGAATGAGTCCGATGCCGTAAAGTTCCGCTCGCGGGAGATATTGTGCAGGGAGATAGAGGGAGACATCGGAATGGACGCAAGACAACTGAATCTGGAACTTTACTGCTACCCGAACCTCGGCAGCGTGGAATCATTCGGACAGCCGTTCACGAGGCTCGTGATAGAGGGATGCGTCAAGGGGCACAGATGGTACTGGCCTATAAGCATCAACGGACTCGGGGACGGCGGAATACGCTCCAATGACAGCTACTGTCTGAAGGTGCGCCTGCGCAGGAGCGGGACGGAGGACCCGGACTTCGCGATAAGGATGGACAGGGAGGAACTTGTAATGGAAATCGAGAAATGGGACGAGAAAGAAAATTATGTCGTGGCTTTTTAGCTGTTGTCATAACTACTGTTTTGTGTTTATTGTTCGTCAGCGGTTGCACGGAGCACCACGGAATCGGTTCCCTCCGTGCGCCGACTGACATATTGCTCTGCGCCGGGGAAATGTCCTCGCGGGCAGCCGAGCCGGACTGCGACAGAATCCGCGACGCCAATATATTCGTGTTCTCGTCGGACGGATTCCTTGAAAGGTCGGAATACATACACGGAGCCGCCTGCTCTCTGCCTCTGGTCTATGGCCGGGACTATGACATCTATGCCTGCGTCAATTTCGGCTACAAGCTGAACATCAAGACTTTGGACGAGATAAATGCACTTGTCTTTCACATAGCCTATCCTGATGACTACTCGACAGGAATGCCGATGTGCGGAGCCGTTTTCGGAGTCAGAGCCGGAAACTCAATAAGGATGCCGATTGTCAGGATGATGGCTGAGCTGAGAATCGGGATGGACCGAAGCCGTCTTAAGGAAAACGTGAAGATGGATGTCCGCAGCCTTCGAATAGGGAATTGCCCGAGGCGGTGCAGGGTGTTCTCAGAGTCCGGCGCGGGGAGTTCTGACGACTGCTTCTCCGTCGGGTTCAGCCGCAACAGCAGCGAATGTGAGATTCTGAACAAGACCGTCGAAGGCGGGAGGAGCGCGGAACTGAGTCTGTATATGCTGGAGAACATTCAGGGAGATTTTCCCCGGGAGGTGGGGACGGATTCCGACAAGGTTCTGGAGAAGGATGACCATCTTGCCGATGTCTGCTCCTACATTGAGATGGAGCTTGGCTACCATTCTCCGGAGCATTACAGCAACGGCGGGTTTCTGAAATACAGGTTCTATCTCGGGGAGTCGCGCTCCGACCTGAATGTCCGCAGGAACTGCCTCTACCACATCACCGTAGCCCCCGACGGAGACGGGCTGAACGAAGACAGCTGGAGGATTGACAGGACTTTCCTTTCCGACATGGTGAGTTTCAGCATGAAGCCGGACGGGCTTGTCGAGCCACAAATCGGGGACGAGATTCATGTACGCTGCTCATACTCCCCCGCAGGAGCGCCGTTTAAGATAGGACTCGAAGAACTTGAGGAAGGCCGTGCGCGGGGAGTATTCAACTACGCCATCGACGAGGACTGGCACGGAGTGAAACTCAGCATAGTCGGCCCCGGCGACGCGAAGGTCTATATGGAAGCCGGAGCTCCGATAAGCCAGGCGGGGCTTCTGAATATACACGTAAAGAAAAAATGATGCTATATGGTTAAGTCAATTTTCAAGTTTATGCTGCCTGCGTTAATGACGGCCGCCCTGCTTTCGTCCGGTTGCACGGAAAACCCGATGCCTGAAGGCACGAAGAAGGGAGAGATGGCCGAAGTCACGTTCAGGTTCATCTGCGAAGATACCGGCGCTCCGGTCCTGACAAAGTCCTCGATGTTCGAGGGCGAGACAGTGTCGGACATAAACCTCTACATCTGGAGGAACGGGAGCTGCATCCATCACGAATTCATAAAAATGGATTCCGACACGTACAGGATTCCCCTCGTCACGGAAACAAGCTATTCGTTCTATGTCCTCGCCAACTGCGGCAAGGCCGTAGAGCCAGACGGGAACGGCTGGATGAAGGACGAGGGCAGCATGGAAAGCCTCGCGATAAGATTTCCCGACATTTCAGAAGGGACGAAACCTCTGCCTATGGGCGCCGTCCTGAAAAACCGCTTCATCGGAGAGCCCGAGCCCAGGCTCAATGTGGAACTTGTAAGACTTGTCAGCAGAATCGTGTTCAGCTATGTGCCGGACGACAGTCTCGGAGCCTCCGGAATCAGCATCACGGATGTAAGGCTCTGCGACGCGGCTCAGCGCATGACTCCATTTTCGGAGAAATCGATGGCGGAAGACGGCGATGTGGCCGAAGGGGATTTTGCCTCGGAAGAAGACCTCCTTGCAATCAACGGCGGAGGAAGCATTGAGTTCTACGCATTCGAGAACTGCTGGGGCGATCTCCTGCCGGGAAACACAGACCAGAAGAAAAAGGTGCCGGATGAGCTGGGATATGTCACCGGTCCGACATATATTGAGGTAAGCTGCACCTTTGAAGGCAGCGGTCTTCTGACAGGAGACATCACATACAGGATTTATCTCGGTTCAGACGCGGTCAGCAATTTCGACCTTGTCAGGAATTCCTCCTACAGGATTCAGCTTTTCGGTTCACGCGACGGGCTGGACGAGGTAAGCTGGAGGATTGACAAGGATGTCTCATTCAACAACTATCTGGTCCAATGGACTATTGCGCGGGGAGCGCATGCTGCCGACAACCTCTATATAGGGGAGATGTTCCTCGGAAGACTGTCTTCGGTTGACCAGTCGGTCATATCATATTTCGGGGATAATCTTGCCGACCTGACGGACAAATGCACGATACGCTGCATCGGGAACTCTTCCGACAATCCGGGAAACGACCCGATTTCCTTCACTCCGTTCGAGATGAACGATAACGGGGAAATCATTTTCGAGGGAACCTGCCGCCGTGAATATTCAGGAGGCGAGCTGTGGCTCTGTGACGCCGGCGGGCGCAAGGTCTCCAAAATAGCATTGGGGCTGAATGTCAAGACGCCTGAGATTGTCTTATCTTCCGAAGACCGCGCCGTCACACCCGACACTGAAGAAAGGACTCCATCAGCAACAATCAACGGGAACATAGCCGACATATATGCTTACTTTTGTGACAGCAACGGGCGCAATCTGCTGGCAGATGACGGTAAAGGGTACGGATTTGCATCTGATGTGTTCAACATAAAGGTGATTGATGACAGCGCACGCTGGAGCAGCGCGAAAAAGAGCGGATGCATAAGCACATACATCTCGGACAAATACAGCGGAAGCGTCGGCGGTCTCTACGGGCAGCCATTCTGCACAGTCAATCTCAAGATGAGCAACACGGGAAAGGATGCCTCGGCAAACTCTACGCTGTGGACAATGGTCGGCACATCCGGCTGCCTCAACATAGGCATCGCGGACAATGTCCACTCAATGCACAAACAGAAAGCATTCGATGTCAGTTATTTCCCGTTCGACATCGCTTTCTTCGACAAGGCGTATGGGGGAAAGACCGCAGCGGGAAAATACGGCATAAGTTCAAGTTTCTTCTTCACCGTGTCCAACAGGTCAAATATGTCATTCAGTTTCAAATATCTTGCGCTGACACAGAGAGGCTCCGCCGGCAAGGCCCTTTTCGGCACGACAACACCTTCCGGCACGGACATATACTTCTATGATTGCCCGGCAAGCATAAACCTGCCGCCAAACCTGTCAATGCTGATGGCGGAAGCAGTCATAACCACAGTCACCTCAGGGAACTTTACATCCTGCAGGATGACACGAGCCGATGACGGTACGACAATAATCGGACTTGACAAGAACTTCAACAATCTGCTTCATGCCACATGGACGGCCGAGGCGCAGTTGACCTATGACAGATATGGATATTACAATTCAGCGCTCAGTCAGAAAACAGACGGCTTCTACAATAAGAACGGCATAACCGTAATGGTTGATTTCGCGGCCTCGAACGGCATGGCGCTGTCATACGACTTCAGCGAGGAACTTGAAGACTCCGGCGCGGAAAGCTCCTATGTCTATTCCAACGACTACGACTTCAAGGGGTGCTCATACTACTCTTCAAATGTGTATAAAGGCCACACCTATGGCGACGCGTCGCGTGTTTTCAAGAACTACAGCTACCTCACGCCCCAGAACATCTCCATAACCATGAAGAAGATGCGCGACATCAAAATAGGGATGGTAAATTCATCGCAACATCCATATTTCACACTTAAGTCAGACGGGGCGGTCAGCAACACATACATCAAGCCTTCACTGAACTGCAAGGGGTTCTGCCGAACTCATGTCCACGGGCAGAAAAAAGACCCTGTGGATTACTATCCCGAGGCAAACTACGCCCCCGACGTGACTGTCTCAAGCAATTCCGCCGGGACTCATGCCCTCGCCTATGAAGGCATAATGACACTCTTCAACACAATTTACAGCAAGACCTTCGACGATTCGAACAAGAACTACATCAAAGGTACTCCATGGCAGCATCATGCCCACCCGACAAAAGTGATTCTCGACCTCAGCTTTAAACGGGTCAATGCCTCCGGAAACTGGTATGTCTATAAGTTCGAGCCTTACACCCCCGTCAACCTTACTTATGACAACAGCGGATACAGCTCAAAATATGATGACAATCCATACACCGTGACGACTTCGGTCGATTGGAAGACTATGCATGGGAGATTCTCACACAAGATTATAATGGTACATTGACATGACGGCTTCAGGGACAGTGTCTTCACAGCCACGGCGACGTGTTTCAGTCGTGATTGCAGCGACAATTCTGCTCATGAGTGTTCCGGCATCCGCTTTTGCACAGCGGCAAGACACGGGACATTTCAGGAAAGGAATCTTTGCCGGAGTCGAGATTTCGGCGGGGTTCGCGGCGGGGAAGACCCACGCGATTTCGGAGGCGCGTTCCGGAGCCGGCAGAAACAGCGGCAAGGGCCTGATGCCGGACTATGCGTTCGGGATGTTCGGAGGCTATCGTTTCCGCCCGCAGCTTGCTGTTGCCGCAGGAATCGAGGGCAGCAATTCCGTCGTCACGGGAACGACCGCGCTGCCCGTGTTCGTGAGGCTCCGGAGCGACATCCTTGACAGGAGGGTCTCCCCTATGGTTCAGATTGACCTCGGATATGCCTTTCAGTTCGCGCACTCCACGCGCACGACCTCGGAACTGTCGTTTAACGCCGAGCCCTTCCCCGAGCGCTACACTTCGCTCGGCTTCAGTTCATCAGAGGAGTATATCAACGCCTGCATTGAAAATCTCCTGAAGCGGCACGGACCGCTGTCCGAAGAAGAGTCCGTCAGGCTTGCCGCCGAAGAACGGCTGCGGGCAGCGAACCGTCTGTGCTGCTTTCCTAACGGGCAGCGAAGCTATCTCCCGGCCGAAGCGCTCGACCGGCTCGGCTGCTTCTCAAAGGACGGCTTCTTCGGAAGCCTGACCGCCGGAGTCAGCATAGCCGTCGGCGGGAAGCAAGGCAAGGAACAGGACAGAAAGCGCGGCAGGATTGCCGCCGGAGTGTCCGTCGGCCTCGCGCAATACTCCCACAGCATTCCCCTGCGGAAATCCGACAACGGTCATGTCACGATGTCCGTCCCCGCCTCCCTTCCGGACGGCACGCCGGTCATCATAGCCCGCGCCTCCCTGAAAGACAACCCCCTCCGCATCGACATCCGCCTCCGCCTAAGCCGGGAGTTCTGACCAATTTATGCCGCCCAGTTTGGACAATTATACCCCATTTTTGTCAATTATACCAGTTTTGGTGCTGCGCGATATAAAATCAAAAAGTCGCCCAACGAAATCTCGTTAGGCGACTTGAGCGGTGCGGAAGGGACTCGAACCCTCGACCTCCGGCGTGACAGGCCGGCGTTCTAACCAGCTGAACTACCGCACCAAACTTGTCAGCTGCAACCGTTTTTCCCGATTGCGGATGCAAAGGTACGCATTTTTTCACATTCTCCAAATATTTTTTCGTATTTTTGTAATCTTTTCCGACAAAAACTGCCAATTTATCCGAATTGTGGTCGTCGGGACTGTGTAGCGTTTTTAATTTTTTGTTCGACGGCAAGGGGATATGTCAGAGGAAGGAAACATAGTCATACGGGGTGCGAAGGTCAATAATCTCAAGAATATTACGGTCGAAATCCCACGCGGTAAATTTGTCGTGATTACGGGAATATCCGGTTCCGGCAAGTCTTCGCTCGCGTTTGACACGCTTTTCGCCGAGGGGCAGAGACGGTTCGCGGAGAGCCTTTCGTCGTACGCGAGGCAGTTTCTCGGAAGAATGTCGAAGCCGGACGTCGAGGCAATCGAGGGAATACCGCCGGCAATCGCCATAGAGCAGAAGGTGAACATACGCAACCCGCGCTCAACTGTCGCCACGACGACGGAAATATATGACTATCTCAGACTCATATTCGCAAAAATCGGAAAGACATATTCCCCGATTTCAGGACGGCTCGTCACGGCAAGTTCAGCCGGCGACGTGCTCAGATTCATGGATTCCATAAAGCCTGAGGGAGACACGAGCATACCCGTGTATATTCTGTCCGACATCAGATGGACGGGACGCGATGACAAGGTTGAGCTGATGCTGGCGCTGAAGGAGGAGGGTTTTTCACGGTTCTTCACGGACAGGCAGGTAAGCATCGAGGATGTGATGCGGCTTTCCGAAAGCGGTGATTTCCCGGAAAAGCTTTCGCTGCTCGTTGACCGCCTGAAACTCGGAGCGGGAGGGATTTCGGAAGAACTGGCAACAAGGCTTCATTCGTCCATACAGACGGCGTTTGACAAGGGCGACGGGAGGATGTCCGTATGCTGGCAGGATGCGGAAGGGCTTCATAATGAGGAGTTTTCAAACAGGTTCGAACTGGACGGGATAAAGTTCAGGCAGCCCGACGAGTACCTTTTCAGCTTCAACAGTCCGCTTGGGGCCTGCCCCGTGTGCGGCGGGCTCGGGGAAATCATCGGGATCAGCGAGGATCTCGTCGTACCGGACAAGAGCAGGACGCTCTATGACGACGCGATTGCCTGCTGGAGGGGCGAGAAGATGGGCTGGTTCAAGAATCTGCTGGTGAAGAACGCAGCGAAGTACGGCATTCCGATTTTCGAGCCATACCACAACCTCACGCAGGAGCAGCGGGACAAGATCTGGAACGGGTGCCCGGCGGAGAACGAGGAGGACTCAATCATAGGCCTGAACGAGTTCTTCAAGTGGGTCGATCAGAACAAATACAAGATTCAGTACAAATATATGCTGAGCCGCTACAGCGGAAAGACCGTCTGTCACGAGTGCGGGGGAAGCCGCCTTCGCAGGGAGGCGCTGTATGTGAAGGTCGGAGGGAAGAACATCCACGAGCTGCTGAAGATGAACGTCGGACAGCTGACGGAGTTTTTCAGGAATATAGAACTGAGCGAATATGACCGCAGCGTCGCGGGAAAGGCGATAGAGGAGATTCTGGACAGGCTCGACTACATCAACGACGTTGGACTGGGCTACCTCACGCTTGACCGCCGCTCCAATTCGCTCTCCGGTGGAGAGAGCCAGAGAATCAACCTTGTGGCTGCCCTCGGGAGTTCATTGGTTGGCTCGCTCTACATCCTTGACGAGCCGAGCATCGGGCTGCACCCGCGTGACACGGACAGGCTGATTTCCGTGCTGAAGCGGCTTCGGGACATCGGAAACACGGTTGTCGTGGTGGAGCACGACGAGAACATAATGAAGGCTGCGGATCTGCTGATTGACATCGGTCCGAAGGCCGGCGTGAACGGCGGGGAGATTGTGTTTGAGGGGCGGCTTGAGGATGCCGTGGAAAAAATTGAACACGCAGCTTCCGGTCGCGTGCAAAACGAGAACATCGTGCCTGACAGAAAGGAAGACAGAGACACGGAATACGGCGGCACTTCAGAGAATGAGGCTGGAGCAAATGCCTACGCCCTCAAGTCTCTTGACCGTTCTCTGACCCTCCAGTACCTCACCGGACGCCGCCCGCGCATAACCCGTCAGAAACGCGGCTGGAACTACTCAATCACCGTCGAGGGCGCGATGGAGCACAACCTCAAGGACATAAACGTCAAGTTTCCGCTCGGTGTCCTGACTGTCGTGACGGGCGTCAGCGGTTCGGGAAAGTCCTCGCTTGTGGGCGACATTCTCTATCCTGCCGTATATCGCGAAATCAACCACGCCGGTCCGGTTCCGGGAACCTTCCGGGGACTCTCGGGCAACACGGACCGCATAACCCAAGTCGAGTATGTGGACCAGAACCCGATAGGACGCAGTTCGCGAAGCAACGCCGTGACCTATCTGAAGATATATGACGACATCCGCAAGCTCCTTTCCGAGCAGCAGTACGCCAAAATCAACGGCTACACCCCGTCATTCTTCTCGTTCAACCAGGAGGGAGGGCGCTGTCCGGAATGTCAGGGCGACGGCTTCGTGAAAATCAGCATGCAGTTCATGGCCGACGTGACGATGGTCTGCGAGGCCTGCGGAGGCAAGAGATTCAAGCCGGACATCCTTGAGGTACGCTATCAGGGCAAGAACATAGACGACATCCTGAACATGAGCGTGGAGGAGGCCATCGGATTTTTCGGGGCTCAGCCGGATCCGACGGCACAGAGAATCGCGGGAAGGCTTCAGGTGCTCGTGGACGTCGGCCTCGGCTACATCACCCTCGGCCAGAGCAGCAGCACGCTCTCCGGCGGGGAGAGCCAGCGAATAAAGCTCGCCTACTTTATGCTGATGAACTCCGAGCAGACCGGCAAGGCCAAGGAGCAGAAAATCCTGTTCATCTTCGACGAGCCGACGACTGGGCTCCATTTCTATGATGTGGAGAAGCTTCTCAAGTCATTCGACGCGCTCCTCTCGCGCGGGCATTCCATAGTTGTGGTCGAGCACAACGCCGATGTCATCCGAGCCGCAGATTGGGTCATCGACCTCGGTCCCGAGGCAGGCGACGGCGGCGGCCGCGTGGTCTTCGCCGGAACTCCGGAGGACCTGCGCGGCTGCAAGGAATCCTACACGGCGAGGTATATATAAATAATTACGCCCTGTCGAGGACATTTTTCTTGAGGACAGGGGTGTGGGCAATCCAATAGACGCAGTGCTGCGGAAGAAGGCCGCAGAAGACCACGGCGAGCTTGGCGAGCACGGTCGGGACGAGTATGCGGCGGCCGTGGAGCATCGCGGAGAGAGCTTGTCGGACGAGGGTCTGCGGATAAATCATCACGCCGAGGTTGTGGGCGAGCCTGCGGAGATTCGGGGCGAGCTTGATGAGCGGGGTGTCGACGGCGGACGGGCAAATGGTAGTGACGGTCACGCCATAGTCGCGCATCTCATGCCAAAGCGACGTGCCGAGACTCTTGAGGTAGGCCTTCGTCGCGGAATAGGTTGAGATTGTCGGGTAGGGAAGATATGCCGCGAGCGAGGCCATGATGAGTATGCGTCCGACCTCTCCGGGTTTCAGATGACCGGCCCTGCGTGCCTTGCGGCTTCCTGGTTTCGCCCCTGCCGCAACGGCCGTCGCAACCCGCTCTGCTGAAATCGCTTCCGCACGCTCCTTCATATCCCCTCCGAAAAGCCGGCAGAGGTGGGTGGTGGCGAGGCAGTGGACTCCGACAATGAGGTCAACCATACGTGCCGGAGTGTTGAAGAGTTTGCTGTACACCAGCATTCCGGCATTACTTATCAGAATGTCAACGACATACCCGTTTTCCTTCGTCCAGTCGTACAGAGCCTGCGAGTTCTCGGACTTCGACAGGTCGGCATAGTACGGAACAGCAGACACGCCATATTCCGTGCGCAGCATTTCAGTGACCTTATGGTTGTCCTCGTCCCTGTTGCTGACGACGAGGATGTTGTGCCCCTTTGCGGCGAGCTGCTTCGCATATTCAAGGCCCATTCCGGACGACGCTCCTGTCACGAGGGCAAATGTGTTCTTCGGTTTTTCCATACCATTCAGTGCAAATCCTGCCGGAAAAAAACACACGCCCCGGCAAATGAAATGCAAAAGTACGAAAATATTTGCGAACATACGAGGCAAAATCACTAACTTCGCAGGTTGAGGCGACCGGATTCGGGCTTTGCCCGCCGACGCATATCTGAAATACGGATGCCTCAAGAAAATTGAATATAAATATAAGGATATGAGAAATTTATACATCACCGACACTTTGTCTCGAAAAAAGGAACTTTTTGAGCCGATTCATCCCGGGCGCGTGGGACTGTATGTCTGCGGGCCGACGGTCTATGGGGAAGCGCATCTCGGGCATGCTCGCCCGGGGATAACCTACGACGTTCTTGTGCGCCTGCTCAGGCACTTGGGGTATAAGGTACGGTATGTCAGGAACATAACCGATGTCGGACACCTTGTCGGAGACGCTGACGAGGGCGAGGACAAGATTGCCAAGAAGGCAAAGCTGGAGCAGCTGGAGCCGATGGAGGTCGTTCAGAAATACACGCTCGCCTACCACGAGTCCATGCGTTCGCTGAACGTCGCGCCGCCGTCCATTGAACCGAGAGCCTCTGCGCATATCATTGAGCAGGAGGAACTTGTAAAGAAAATACTCGACTCCGGGTATGCCTACGAGAGCAACGGCTCCATTTATTTCGACGTCGTCAAGTACAACCACGACCACCGCTACGGAATCCTCTCCGGACGCACGCTCGACGACACGCTCGAAGGGACGCGCAGCCTCGACGGGCAGGAGGACAAGCACGCGGCATACGACTTCGCGCTGTGGAAAAAGGCGGCTCCGGAGCATCTGATGAAATGGCCGTCTCCGTGGGGCGAGGGCTTCCCTGGCTGGCATCTGGAGTGCTCGGTAATGAGCGAAAAGTATCTCGGAAAGGAGTTCGACATACACGGCGGCGGAATGGACCTGATGTTCCCGCATCACGAGTGCGAGATTGCGCAGAACGTGGCCTCACGGGGATGCATCGGTGTCAAGTACTGGATGCACAACAACATGATTACCATCAACGGCAAGAAGATGGGCAAGTCGCTCGGCAACTTCATCACTCTCAGCGAGCTGTTCGCCGGCACCCACCCGCTTCTCGCCCAGGCCTACAGCCCGATGACCGTGCGCTTCTTTATCCTCCAGGCACACTACCGCAGCACGCTCGACTTCAGCAATGAGGCGCTTCAGGGCGCGGAGAAGGGACTGAAGAGGGTGATGCAGGCCTACCACGACCTCTGCTCTCTCTGCAAGGCAGCAGGCGTGGAGCACGTCGTGAAGGGCGAGAACGGCGACGAGGCCGAGGTGCTGAAATACGGCGAGTTCATCACCGACATCGCGCCTGATTCGTTCGAGGGATGCGGCTGCTCCGAGGCGGTCGCAAAGCTCTGCGAGGGAGTCTATGAGGCTCTGTGCGACGACCTCAACACCTCCGTGGCGCTTTCCGGAATCTTCGAGGCAGTGAAGATGATAAACACGGCAAAGACCGCGAAGGAAGGGCAGCCGGGACATCTCACGAAGGCCGACCTTGAGACCCTGCTTCGTCTGTTCGACGACATCGTCTTCGGCGTTCTCGGACTCAAGGACGAGGAGGTTGAAGGCGGCGGAAAGTCTATGGAAGTGATTGACGGGCTTATGGATATGGTTCTGGCTGAACGCAAGGCGGCGAAGGACGCGAAGGACTGGGCGACGAGCGACCGAATACGTAATGAACTGAATGCGCTGGGAATCGCCATAAAGGACACAAAGGAAGGCACAGAATGGAATGTGATGTGATGCGAGCAAAGGAGCGGATTGCTTCGTTACCCGTCTTGCTGAAATCCTCACAACCATAAGGTTGCTGCGGTTTCAGCCGCGCCGGGTGCCTTGCACTCCATCTCCTTATCTCACATCACTCCAAGTTGTTTATATCAGCGTGGCTTCACCAGCGTCAGTAACGCTGATTTAGAAACATGAAAAAATAAGTTGCATCAGATTTGTCAATTATTTTCGAGTATAGATTTCTTTTGGAAGAAGGAGTGTACTGGACGTACATACACGACTGATGAGAAAAGGAATATAGACAGAAAAGAATGGGAAAGATGATGCAGGTTATTTTTTGAAGGTTTCTTAATATTTACGAAGGATTTTTGAGAGATGATAAAATTTATATCTTGGAACGTCAACGGGTTGCGGGCCGTGTGCGGAAAGGGGTTTGCGGAAACATTCGCCGGGTTCGACGCCGATTTCGTGTGCATACAGGAGACAAAGCTTCAGGCGGGGCAGATTGACCTTGAGTTCCCGGGCTACCGCAGCTACTGGAACTATGCAGACAGGAAGGGATATTCCGGAGTCTGCGTATATACGAGGCTGGAGCCGCTGGCGGTGCATTACGGCATCGGGCGTGACGAGCACGACCATGAGGGGCGCGTCATAACCCTCGAAATGCCTGATTTCTACCTCGTCTGCTGCTACACTCCGAATTCGCAGAGTTCGGAAGATCCCCGGGAACTGCCGAAGAGGCTGGCCTACCGCATGGAATGGGAGGATGCCTTCCGGGAATATGTGAATGCGCTGCATGGCAGAGGCTTGGCAACCCTCGCCGGATCTTATGACACTGCGGTGAATGCGGCTTCAGGAAAAGAAGATGGACTGTTTGCCCGGACAAAGGAAAACTCACACGCGGCCGGAGGCACTCCCAAGCCGGTCATCATCTGCGGTGACCTCAATGTCGCCCACAAGGAAATAGACCTGAAGAATCCGAAGACCAACACCAAGTCGGCCGGATTCACGCCACAGGAGCGCGAAAAGATGACCGAACTTCTCGAAAGCGGTTTCGTTGACACTTTCCGACTATTCCATCCTGACGTGACGGGAGCCTACTCCTGGTGGTCCTACCGGATGAACGCCCGCGCGAAGAACGTGGGCTGGCGCATCGACTACTTCCTCGCCACCGTCGACCTCACCCCGCGCCTCGTCTCCGCCTCCATCCTCCCCGACATCATGGGTTCCGACCACTGCCCCGTGGAACTGGTGTTACAATAATTAACTATCGCAACATCCACTCCCAGGCAGGAATGACCTCGGCAGTCGTGCCATCGTCAAAGGCAAGCGTTTCCTTCCCTTCAAATGTGATGACATATCCTTTTGACAGCGAATATGCCCCCATTGCCTCTCTCAATCCGGCAATCTCACGTTCGCGTGTCTGAGGACCCGACATATTCCATGTCACCTGATACGCCTCGGTTATGCTCACGCCTTGTCTCACGATGAAATCACATTCCTTTTTACCGGAATGATAGAAGACGTCGAGACCACGGCGCTTCAATTCGACGAAGACCATATTTTCAAGGAACATTCCCCTGTTTTCCGTCGCGTTGAAACCGATACGGTTAATGATTGCATTATCCACGAAATAGATTTTCTTCGGACTCGCCATCTGTTTCTTCACGGAAGGATCGAATCTGAACAACTGGAATATGAGATAGGTCTGCTGTATATATTCAAGATAGTTCTTTATGGTTTCCGGATGCTTTATGCCGACAACCTTGCCGAGCGACGAATATGTAACGCGCCTGGTGGCATTGCTTGCAAGGTAGAACATAAGTTCCAGCATTTCCTTTTCATTGGTCAGCCCATTACGGGTCATGATGTCACGATATATGATGCTTTCGTACAACGACGAGAGATACGAGGTCGAGCCCTCCTGAATATATTTCGGGAAACCGCCGTTTGCGAGGTAGTTCGAAAACTCGTTCATTATCAGTGCACGGCCTGCCGTAGTATATAGAGTTTTGGCAGTGAGTGTCACTTCACGCATCTGCAGATACTCCTTAAAGGAAAAGGGGTATATCTCCACCTGTATATAACGACCCGTGAGATGCGTGCCGAGTTCGCGGCTGAGCATCCTGGCATTCGAGCCTGTAATGATGATTTTGTTGCCTTCGTTGTACAATCGACGGACATAACGCTCCCAACCCTCGATGTTCTGTATCTCATCAAAATAATAGGTGTGCTGCTCGCCGAACAGTTCAAAAAAACACTCCTGAAGAGTCTGGAAATCCTCCAGCCTGAAATTGGCAAGGCGTTCGTCGTCGAAGTTGAAGAAGAAATCCTTTTCCTGAAGACGGTCTCTGAGCTGCTGCATCAGTACAGACTTTCCGCTGCGGCGCACGCCGGACAGAATCAGAATCTCCGTAGTCGTAAGCCACTCGTCCGCTATATGACGCTGAACATAGACTCTGCCCGACGAGTGCAGCATTTCCTGCTGCTCAAGTATTATCTGCTTCAGTAAATCTTTCATATACATAATGTTATTCAAGACAACATTCTTTGTAAAATGCATTTACCTTCAAAAAATAACCTGCATCATCTTTTTCATTCTTTTCGGCCTATCTTTCTTTTCTCATCGGTCATGTACCTCCACAACACTCCCTCTTTCAAAAGAAACCTATCCTCGAAAATCAAAGACAAATCTGAGGCAGTTTATTTTTTTCGTGTTTCTTAACATCAGCAAAGGTATATATAAAAAATTTATCCGCAAACATTACACACAAAAATCGTTCATTCACAATGAACTATTTTGCAAATAATCATTCATTCGCAGTGAATGTTTATCAGACTCGGTGTGTTCGCATTCTCGTGCTTTTGGACCATTACCATATCACCTTTCAGAATCTGTTACAAAATTAATACAACAGCTGTTACATCACAGTCGGCCTGATTCCTCGAAGTTGCCGACGTTGCGGCGCGGGGTGACGGCGCGGCCGAAGCTGTAGGTGAAGCCGAGGGAGACGCCGCGGCCGGAGTAGAGGCTTATCATCCTCATGGTCTCGACGTCGCCGTCCCAAAGGCTGAGGTCTTGGCTCATGGACTTGAAGATGTCATCAACCCGCAGGGTGAGGTTGGCGCGGCCTTCGAGGAACGACTTGCTCAGGGAGGCGTTGAGCGACCACATCCCGGCTACGGAGAAATAGCCAACGGCCATCGGGGTCATGCCCCAGCCGTCAATGCTGAACTTGAAATCCTTCGGGAGATAGAATGTCGTCGAGGCGTAGGCGTTGAACGAGTGCGATGAATTGCTGTAGTCCGCAAAGGCTGCCAGGTCCGGGTTCCGATATGCCTTGAAAGCGCCGTATGAATAGTTGGCGTTGAGCGTAAGGGTCCACCATTTCGTGATGTTCTGTTCCGAAAGGGCGAGGGAGAGATACGCAATCTGCTGCACGCCGGCGTTGCTGTAACGGTATTCCATAGTTCCGTGGGACTTGTCGTAGATCGGGACCTGCTGGTCAGTGAAGTTTTTCTGATGGCTGTAGCCGGCCGTGAGGGTCAGGCGGCTGAAGAACACGGAGGAGAGCGTCAGATTGTGCGAGTAGCTCGGCTTGAGCTCCGGGTCGCCGACCGTCCATGTGGTAGCGTTCATATAGCCCCGGAACGGATTGAGCTGCCAGTACTTGGGACGGTTCAGACGATAGGAGTAGTTCAGCGAGAGGATGGCCTTGGGCGAAGGAATCCAGTTCAGGAAGACATTCGGAAAGACGTCGAAATAGTTCTTGCCGCTGCGCCGGTTCTCCGACTTCCAGTCGCCTCGGGGGACGGTGTATTCGCCGCGGATACCTGCCTGCGCGTTCCATTTGTCGGAGAAGGCCTTGGAGAGATTCGCGTAGAGGGCATATATCTGTTCGGAATATGTGAAGTCGTTGCGTGCAGAAAGGTCACCGACCTGTGCCTCCGGAGTCACCGGGTTCCATTTGTAGGTGGCGTAGCGGTTGTCAGTCACCGACACGGCCGCCTTCGCGCCGGCCTCAACCCGTCCCGTGTTGTCCCAGAGATTCTGCGAAAAATCGACTTTCAGCGACCAGATGTTGGCACGGCGGAAAGTGGAGTCGTTCAGGCCGTCCCCGGGGAAAGGGTCCGCTGAACCGGAAGCAATCTGCTCGTCACGGTACTTCTGCGCATCTGCGGAAAGAGACGTGTAGAGATTGCGCTGGTAGTCCGAGCCGTCGCTGCGCGTGTGGTTGTAGTCGGCATTCACTGTAAGCTCCTGCGAGAGGGACTCGTCAAACGTGTGGGTGTAATTGAGGTTTGCAGAATACTGCCGGGTGTGGAATGCCTCGAAAGTGCGGCTCGTGCGGCTCGTGTATGGTTCCGGATCATCAAACTTCAGAAAATTGTCTATCGCCGCGGTATTGGGCGACTTGTCGCCGCTTCTGTTAAGATTAACCTTGACTATCGCGCCGAGAACGTCGCTGTCTGAAATCCTTATGTCCTCGGAAAACATCATCTGATGACCAGCGAAGCGGTTCCTTGCCCCGTTGACAGTCCGCAGCAGCGACCCGTATGAATCGCCGTAGCGCTTGTCCTCAGTGACCTCGCTGCAGTTGGGATAGATGTAGCCGTTGTAGCTGAGGTTGGTGTTCGTGACATCGCCCTTGTAGCCGAGACGCACGCTGCCGTCGCCCGTTCCGTGAACCTCAGGTTCCCACTTAAACTGCCCAGTGCCGCTGACCGAGCCGTTGAAGCCGTGCAGGAGCCCCCGCTTGGTCTTTATGTTGATGATTCCGCCCGCGCCTTCCGCATCGTATTTCGATGACGGCGAAGCAATCACTTCTATCTTGTCGATTGTAGTTCCTGAAGAGCCCTTGAGGTAGGCCTGAAGTTCCTTTCCGGACATATTGGAAGGCTTGCCGTCAAGCCACACGGTGACGGACTTGCCGTTGAGCTGAATGTTGCCGTCTTTGTCGAAAGTCACTCCAGGCGCGGCGCGAAGCACGTCGGTGGCGTTTCCGGTCTTTGC
>ERZ808240.998-NODE-998-length-36031-cov-11.289526_pt1 | contig 36031 bp, 26 predicted proteins | sample MGYA00521084_ERZ808240 | MGnify/ENA primary metagenome ERZ808240 (study PRJEB31516, sample SAMN03275571) | gut metagenome | biome: mammalia-associated habitat; material: feces | host: Papio cynocephalus | place: Kenya | collected 2012-08-06 ... | reverse complement strand
CGGGCGGATTCCGGACTTGCACCGGTTAGAAACGTGCGCCGCCGGGCGCACCATAGAAAAAGAGGAAAGCAAAACTGCTTTCCTCTTTCTTATTTCTTATAATAATATTTTCTGTACTCACTACATCGGTTTCACGTAGTAGAAAGAACTCTTTCTGTCAAAACCGATCTCACGATAATTCATAATCTGTTCCGTACTTCCGATAAACAGCATACCGCCCTTCGCCAGGGACTGGAAATACTTCCGGAATACCTGATCCTTTGCCTCTTCTGTAAAGTAAATCAGTACATTTCTGCACACAATCAGATTACAGTCGGTAGGATACGTATCCTTCAGCAGGTTATGCTGATGGAAATCCACTCTTGCCTTGATCTCGTCTGCGATCTTATAAGATGGACCGATCTTCGTGAAGTATTTCTTCTTCAAGTCTTCCGGTACTCCTTCTATGCTCTTCTCACCGTACAGACCGGCCTTCGCTTTCGCGATGACCTGCTTGTCCAAATCGGTGGCATAGATATGGATCTGCTGTAACGGAATGTGCCGTGACAGAGCCATTACCAGGGAGTAAGGCTCATCTCCTGTGGAACAGGCAGCACTCCAAATCTTCAGATTCTTACCAAAGCGCTGGATCAGTTCCGGAATCACGGTCTCTTCCAGATATTTCCACTGTTCCGGATTCCGGTAGAATTCCGAGACATTGATCGTAATGTATCCCACGAACTCCTCGAAAAGTACTTTATCCGTCTTCAGCGCCTGTACATACTTGTCATAACCTACGATCTTATGCTTGGCAATCAGGGTATCGATACGCCGCTTCATCTGCTTCTCTTTGTAAGCATTCAGATCGATCGTAGTCAGAGAATAAATCTCTTTTTTAAAATACTCATAATCGTATACCACAAATATCTACCACCTAACGGTTGATTATTCCTCAGCGTTTGCTGCTTCAGCAGCGATTACAGCGTCGATATCTACAGACACTACATCTGCATCAGACTCTTCCTTTGCCTCAGCGGGTTCGGGAGCAGTCAGTGCCTTAACGCTCAGGGAAATCTTATGATCTGCCTCGTTGAAATCTACAACCTTAGCAGTTACTTCATCACCAACGCTCAGTACATCGGAAGGTTTCTCGATGTGTTCCTTAGCGATCTGGGATACATGAAGCAGTGCGTCCACACCGGGCTCTAATTCTACGAATGCACCGAAGTCGGTCATTCTTGCAACCTTACCGGTTACAACATTACCTACAGCATACTTCTCTGCTGCGTTCTTCCAGGGGTTAGCATCGTCAAATTTCAGAGACAGTGCAATCTTATTGCCGTTGATCTCTTTGATCAGGACTTTCAGCTTATCGCCAACCTTGAATACCTTCTTGGGATGCTCAACTCTGCCCCAGGACATCTCGGAGATATGAAGCAGTCCGTCAGCGCCGCCCAGATCGATGAATGCGCCGAAGTCGGTAACGTTCTTAACAACACCTTCTACGATATCGCCCTCTTTGATCTTCTCAAAGAGTTCCTTCTGCTGTTCAGCTTTCTTGGCTACGATGAGCTGCTTGCGATCGCCGATGTATCTTCTTCTCTTGGGATTGTACTCGCTGATTACAAATTCGATCTCCTGTCCTGCGTACTTGGTCAGATCCCTCTCATAGGTATCGGATACCAGGCTTGCGGGGATGAAGATTCTTACTTCATCCACGATTACGCTTAAGCCGCCGTCCAGTACCTGGGATACGGTTGCTTTCAGTACTTCGTGATTATTGAATGCTTCTTCGATTCTCTTGTTGCCTCTGTCTGCAGCAAGACGCTTGTAGGTAAGGAGAACCTGTCCCTCACCGTCATTTACTTTCAGAACCTTGACTTCCATGGTGTCACCGATCTTGGCAACAGTGGTAAGATCCACACTTGAGTCGTTGGTGTACTCGTTCTTGGTAAGAATACCGTCAGACTTGTATCCGATGTTCAGAATGATCTCTTCCGGTTTCACATCGATGACTGTACCTTCGACTACCTCTCCTGCATGTATTGTCTTTAATGATTCTTCCAGCATTTGTTCAAAAGTTAATTCTGACATAATTTTGAACCTCCTCAATTAATTTGTTTGGGGTGGAAGCCCCCGCGGTAATACCCACTAGTCGAACAGCTTTAGGTAGATCTAAATGCAAGTCATCCAGTGTCTGTATAAAATAGGTGTGCTCACATTCCCTTTGGCAGATTTCGTAAAGCTTTCTGCTGTTGGAACTGTGCTTCCCTCCTATTACAATCATAACGTCAGCTTCCGCTGCAATGGTCTTTGCCGATCGCTGTCGTTCTTCTGTAGCATTACAGATAGTGTTCACAACACTATCATTGTAACCTTTTTTTTCAAAAATTTCAACTATATATTGAAATTTATTGTAGTTATATGTCGTCTGAGACACAATACAGAGCTTTTCGCCCTCTGTTTTCACAAAATTCTCTGCCTGATCGGGCGTCTCAAGAACGGTAACGGGTCCCCTGCACCAGCCGACGATTCCCTCTACTTCCGGGTGTTTCGGGTCTCCCACGACGATCACATGATCCCCCTCGGCACTTTTCTGTTCCACAATACGATGGATCTTTTTCACAAAGGGACAGGTGGCATCAATACATTCCAAGCCGTTTGCTTCCATGATATCGTAGATTTCTTTTGCTACTCCGTGAGCACGGATGATCACGGTGGGAATAGTCTCCCCGGCTTTCAGCTGTATTAATTCCTCTTTATTTTCCAGAACCCGTACGCCCTTCTCCGCCAGTTCCCTGACCACTTCCTCGTTGTGCACGATGGGACCATAGGTATAGATAGTCTTCCCGTTTTTCAATTGTTCATACACGGTATCCACGGCGCGCTTTACACCGAAGCAAAAGCCAGCGCAGTCTGCCAGTCTTACTTCCATATATTGTCTCCCGTTTACCCAATCAGTTCCACGATCCGGTCAATGACCTGTTCGATGGTCATATCGGAAGTATCCACCAGCACCGCATCCTCTGCCTGCTTTAATGGAGAAGTCTCCCTGTGCATATCTCTGTAATCTCTGTCCTCAATATCCTGGCGGATCTTCTCTAAGTCACAGCTCTCTCCTTTTGCGGTCAGCTCGTCATATCTTCTTTTTGCTCTCACCGTACTGCTGGCGGTCAGATAGATTTTGACCTGTGCATTGGGCAATACTACGGTACCGATGTCACGACCGTCCATAATCACATCGCTTTTCGCCGCCAGTGCCTGCTGGAGTTCTACCAGTTTGGTACGTACGGCAGGCTGTGCACTGGTGGTGGATGCCATATTGCCCACCTCCTCGGTACGCAGATAAGCATTGACATTTTCGCCGTTTAATAATACGACCTGCTCCCCATCCACATACTGAATGGTGATGTCTGCCTCCTTACATTTATCGGCAATAGCTGCCGCATCCGCAGGATCCACGCCCTCTCTTAACATGAACAGTGCCATGGCACGGTACATGGCTCCGGTATCCACATAGATAAAACCTTTCTTTTTTGCCACCGCTCTGGCGATGGTACTTTTACCGGCACCTGCAGGTCCGTCAATTGCTACATTAAAACTCATCTTCATATCCTCTTTTCTTCTTATTTTTATCTATGATGATGTTGGGGTCAAAAGTCCCCGACTTTGATGCCTACGGCTTGTTCCGTGCTACGCACTCCCACAATCCTACCCTCTATTCGCATATCGTGGTGTGGGATTAACATCCCACTTTTATGCTGTCTCCCGCCAGATGTCCCGTAGACCAGGCAATCTGTAAGTTGAACCCACCGGTCATGGCATCCAGGTCCAGTACTTCCCCCGCAAAATACAGATGCTTTACCAACTTGGATTCCATGGTGGAAGGATTGATGTCCTTTACGGAGATTCCGCCCTGGGTAATAATTGCTTCCGCAAAAGATCTCGTCCCCGTCACCGTCATGGGCAGAGTCTTGATCAGCATACCGAAAGCTTTTCTCTCTTCCCTGCTGATCTCGTTGACCTTCTTCTCCGGAGAGATTCCGGACAGCTCTATCATAACAGGAATCAGCTTTGTGGGGAACAGATGATCCAGTGCATTTTTAAACTGTTTATTCTTTGCCTCCTCAAAATCCCGAAGCAGGCGTTTATCTAACTGTTCCGGTGTCAGCGCCGGTTTCAGATCCAGGAAAAGTTTTACCTCATCGTCACCTTTCCGCTTCGAAATATTTTTGGAATAAAAGCTGCTGGCAGACAGGATCAGGGGACCGCTGATGCCAAAATGGGTAAACAGCATCTCACCGAAGCCTTCATACCAAATCTTCTTCTCGCACTGCATCCGGACCTCCACATTTTTAAGAGATAATCCCATCAGATCTTTGCACCAGTTCTCCCGGATCTCTAACGGTACCAAAGCCGGCCTTCGCTCCGTTACTTTATGTCCCGTCTCTTCTGCGAACCGGTAACCATCTCCGTTGGATCCGGTGCCGGCATAAGAGCAGCCGCCGGTACAGATAATGCAGTCATCGGCGGTAAATTTCTTATGGTCTGCGCATTCCACCCCGTAAAAGCAAGTATTCCCGTCACTTTCCTTCGTCAGAATCTTTTTCACTTCCGTATGCAAATGAATATCCACCTGATATTTCCGTAGTTCTCTCTGCAGAGCAGCGATCACATCCGAGGAATGATCCGATACCGGAAATACCCGGTCGCCCCGCTCTGTCTTCAGAGGGCATCCCGCCTGTTCGATCAGATCGCACACCTGTGTATTGTCAAAGCTGTAAAAGGCACTGTACAGGAATTTTTCGTTGGTACAGACATTTTGGAACAATACATCCATATCCGCCGCATTGGTCACATTACAACGACCCTTTCCCGTGATAAACAGCTTTTTCCCCAGCTTTTCATTCTTTTCCAAAAGGCTTACTTTATGTCCGCATTTTGCTGCCGCAATGGCAGCCATCATGCCGGCAGCACCGCCGCCGACCACTATTACATTGCTCATTCTCATCCTTTTCTGCCGGCGTATCGACATCACTGCTCCTTGTCCTTGCGTCGCAGAGAATAATCTAGCATCGGTTCATCATCTATAAAATCGATCTCGTCATTCAAATACACCTGGTAATTGTTCCAGGTCTCTTCCAGTGTCTCCAGATTCTTGCGCACCTGCTCCGGACACTTCAGGCAAAGTGCTACCACCAGGGCATTAATAACACTTAAAGGGGCCACCAGGGAATCCACCACCGACACCATGTCACTTCTCGCCAGCAGATTGCAGGAAGAATACAGATTCATGGGGGAATGGATGCTGTCAGTAACGGCAATGACTTTGGCATTCCGGTCATTGGCGAACTCCATTGCCTTTAACGTCCGCATGGAATATCTCGGAAAACTGATGCCAATGAAGCAGTCCTTCGGTCCGATATGGATCATCTGTTCAAAGGTCTCGCTGACACTGGTAGTGTTCAGTAAAAGTACCTTTCCGCGGATCATGTTCAGGTAAAAATGCAGGAATGCCGCCAACGGCTCATTGCTGCGAAGTCCCATGATATAAATGGTCTCCGCCTCTAAGATCGTCGTCACCGCAGATTCAAATGCCGCCGGATCCAGATTGTCTATGGTATCCTGGATCTTCTCGATATCCGCACTGAGCACAGAGGTCAATATCTCCGACTGGGAACTTTTGCCATATTTGGCATCCATTTTCTGAATGCCGTTTAATTTTCCCTGCACACAGCTTTCCAGTGCTCTCTGGAACTTCGGATATCCATCATAGCCGATGCCCGCAGCGAAACGTACCACGGTAGATTCGCTGATCCCCAGCGTCTCTCCCAGCCTGGCTGCCGTCATAAATACCGCCTGATCGAAATGCTCTAAAATATAATCCGCAATGGCTTTATGCCCCTTGCTCATTTTTGCATAGTGTTCCTTGATCCGGGTAAAAACATCATATTCTGCCACTGATTTTAACCTCGCGTTGTCTCATTGTAAAAAGCACAATAGGAATGCTCCAAAAGTTGCATCGTCTGTATGTCTGTCAGATCATAATCTCCGGTCAGGGACATGCAGGCAGCTCCATGAATAAAAATCCACATTTTCATAAACAGATCTCCGGGATCCGGACATCCTGCCACTCTCGCCAGATTGATCTCATAGACTACATTTCCGGCATCGCCGTTTAATATTTCATACATGCTTTTTTTCTTCTGGCTGCCATAGTCACCGGATACAAAAAGCAATTCAAACAGATGCCGCTCTTCCCTTGCAAAAGCTATGTAAGCCATTCCCAGGTTGGCGAACGGCGTCTTCCCAGTACGGGGATACAGACTGTAATAATCCAGAAAATACGCTGCCGCCCGCTCATACACAGCATCCCATAGCTCTTCCATATTCTTATACACCCGGAAAATCGGCTGTGTAGAGCATCCCGCCTTTGCAGCTACTTTTCTGGCCGTTATATTGGCGAAGCCCTCTTCTCTGGTCATGGCAAATGCCGTATCCAGAATTTTGTCGATGGTGATCATCTCTTTACGAGCCATAATCCCTCTCATTCCGCTGTTTTTACAGCAAACGGTGTGTTCTTCTATAACACTTGTTATTTTAGTGGGTGAAGAGGTAGTTTGTCAATATGTAAATATAACGCCACGTTTCCTGTATAAATAACGGCTTCTCCGCCCTTCGGGCTCTCGAAGCCGCCAACTCATTCGCAATCCGTGCTATCGCCCTACTTGCTCATGAGTTTTGTTTTTCTAATAAAAATACCGCACTGACTGCAAGCAGTCGTGCGGCATCTTTATTGAAAAATTATTTATACAGGGTATGCACCATTCTTGGTATCAGCCTGGGTCATATCAACCTTTTCCTGCTGAGCCTGACGATACTTGAAGAAGTCTACAGCAACCTGAGGGAACAGAGCGTAGCTTAAGACATCCTCATCCTGCTGTTTCCATTCCTTCATCTCACCTTCCAGCTTATCCAGCTCGTTGTCAAGCAGATCAGCATAACGGCAGGTGATTCTCTCCTCACCGGGGATAACCTTGTCGATAACTTCCTGGCTCATAGGCTTAACAGTCTGACCGTACTCACCACGAAGAACTGCCTTGGTCTCCTTGGTAGCCATCTTGTAACGCTCACCGAGCAGTACATTGAAGACAGCCTGAGTACCAACGATCTGAGAAGAAGGAGTAACCAGAGGGGGCTCACCCAGATCCTTACGAACCTTAGGAATCTCCTTTAATACATCATAGTATCTGTCTTCTGCATTCTGCTCCTTCAGCTGGCTTACCATGTTGGAAAGCATACCGCCGGGTACCTGATACAGCAGAGTCTTAATATCAACGCCCATAACCTTAGGATTCAGCAGACCGTTAGCCAGGCACTCATCTCTGTAAGGTCGGAAGTAATCAGCGATCTCAGCTAACAGGTTCTGATCCAGACCGGTATCGTAAGGGGTTCCCTTGAAAGTCTCAACCATAACTTCGGTAGCAGGCTGTGAAGTACCCATAGCGAAAGGGCTCATAGCGGTATCGATAACATCAACACCGGCCTCTACTGCCTTCAGGTAGGTCATGCTTGCGACACCGGAAGTATAGTGGGTATGCAGCTGGATAGGAAGCTTGGTAACTTCCTTCATAGCCTTGATCAGCTCAGAAGCCTTATAAGGTACTAACAGACCGGCCATATCTTTGATACAGATAGAATCTGCACCCATCTCTTCGATCTTCTTGGCCATGCCGGTCCAGTACTCTAAGGTGTAAGCATCGCCCAGGGTGTAAGCCAGGGCAACCTGTGCTTCACCTCTGCCTTCCTGTGCCTTGAACTTATTGGTAGCATTTACTGCTTCCTGTAAGTTACGCAGATCATTCAGGCAGTCGAAAATACGAATGATGTCAATACCGTTGGAGATAGACTTCTGTACGAAGTAATCTACCACATCATCTGCATAAGGTCTGTAACCTAAAATATTCTGTCCGCGGAACAGCATCTGTAACTTGGTGTTCTTGAAGCCGTCACGCAGCTTTCTCAGTCTGTCCCAGGGATCTTCCTTCAGGAAACGAAGGGATGCATCAAAGGTAGCACCGCCCCAGCACTCTACGGAATGATAACCAACTTTATCCATCTTACCTACGATAGGAAGCATGAATTCGGTCGGCATTCTGGTAGCGATCAGAGACTGATGTGCATCACGTAAAACAGTTTCCGTAATCTTAATCGGTTTCTTTTCAATTTCTGACATTACGAATATCCTCCATAATATAATTTTCTTTTAATTAGATTAACGCGATGCGTTATTCTAAGTCCTTCGGACTTATTTCATCGCGCTTTGCGCGAAATACATCGTTCCTTAGAATACTCCGAATATCGCCATGAATGTACCGGCTGCTACGGCAGTACCGATAACACCTGCTACGTTAGGTCCCATAGCATGCATGAGCAGGAAGTTGGTAGGATCGGATTCCGCACCAACCTTCTGGGATACACGTGCTGCCATAGGAACTGCGGATACACCTGCGGAACCGATCAAAGGATTGATCTTGCCGCCGGAAAGTACGCACATCAGTTTACCGAACAGGACACCTGCGGCGGTACCGAACATGAATGCGATCAGACCCAGAGCTACGATCTTCAGGGTATCGGCATTCAGAAATGCTTCTGCACTGGTGGTAGCACCTACGGAAGTACCTAACAGGATAACTACGATGTACATCAGAGCATTGGATGCTGTCTCAGTCAGCTGACGAACAACGCCGGACTCACGGAACAGGTTACCCAGCATCAGCATACCTACCAGAGGAGCTGTGGTAGGAAGGATCAGACATACAACGATGGTAACAACGATGGGGAACAGGATCTTCTCCAGCTTGGATACGGGACGAAGCTGACCCATCTTGATCTTTCTTTCCTTCTCAGTAGTAAGAAGCTTCATAATAGGGGGCTGGATAATGGGAACCAATGACATATAGGAATATGCTGCCACTGCGATAGGTCCCAGAATCGCCGTCTGTCCCAGCTTACCTGCCAGGAAGATGGAGGTAGGGCCGTCAGCACCACCGATGATGGAGATTGCTGCAGCTGCCTTGTCGTTGAAACCCAGCCAGATTGCTCCGAAGTATGCTGCAAAGATACCGAACTGTGCAGCAGCACCCAGAAGGAAGCTCTTGGGATTTGCAATCAAGGGACCGAAGTCTGTCATGGCACCTACACCCATGAAAATCAGGGAAGGCAGGATTGCCAATTCATCCAGCTTGTAGAAATAATACAGTAAGCCGCCGGCACCGTTTGCCGCATTTTCAGGATGCAGCATGATATCGGGATAAATATTTACCAACAGCATACCGAACGCTATCGGGAGTAAGAGCAACGGCTCAAACTCGTGACGGATAGCTAAATAAAGGAAAAAGCATGCAACCAGAATCATGACATAGTTTCCCCAGGTCAGGTTAAAAAACGCTGTCTGATGAATCAGGTTGTTAAGCGTACTAGCTATATATTCCATTTGATGACCTCCTGTTGTTTATAGAGCTGATATAAATATTAGTTCAGAGTTGCCAGAACTGCACCAGCCTCAACAGTATCACCAACTGCAACATCAATGCTTGCTACGGTACCATCTTCGGGAGCTACTACAGGGATCTCCATCTTCATGGCTTCCAGAATAATCACTGTGTCACCCTTCTTTACAGCCTGTCCTACGCTTGCTTCCAGCTTAAAGATCTTACCTGCTGCACCAGCCTCAACCTTGATGCTTCCTGCTGCGCCGCTTGCCTTGGAAGCTGCTGCAGGAGCCTTGGGAGCTGCCTTGGGAGCTGCGGGAGCCTTTGCTGCTACGGGTGCTCCGGTGGATGCGCCCTCTTCTACTACTACATCATATACGTTGCCATTTACGGTAATGGTATAATTTTTCATTTTAATATCCTCCTACGATTTTACGATTATCTAACTTTGCGGATAGAACGAACTACAAATCCGTCAGTGCTTGCTGCGCCTTCACTTGCTGCGATTGCAGCTGCGATTACAGCTACCAGCTCAGTGTCATCTGCTTCGGTCTCTTCCTGTGCAGCGATCTGAGTTACTGCATTATCAATGCCTGCACTCTTTGCTTCTTCCTTCTTGTCCTTCTTGCTGAATGCAGCCTGGAGCTTTGGAATAAAGTTAAACAGAGAAATGATCAGTGAAATTGCGATCAGCATTACGAATACGGTTCCCATACCGATCAGAGTATTCAGTGCAGCCTTGGTCATCAGACCACCCATGGACTCGATGGGATTCAGTGCTGCGGACTCCATGCTCAGGAACATATCGTTGCTGAAGATCACTTCTGCCTGTGCATTCTGGTTGGCGCCGGTCACATCTACATGTACGATGATCTGATCATCATCAATGGTAGCTTCTGCGTCACCTATGGCAGTAATACCGCCGATGGTCTTTTTTGCAGAGTTGAAAGACTCAATTGCGGTCTTATATGCATAACCGTCAACAGTGACACCAACATTCTCCTGTACCAGGTATGCCACTTCATCAGCGGTATACTCAGAGAAAGTCTCTACTGTGGATTCGTCTTCAAAATTCTCCAGAGAAGGAATCACATACTGGGTAGCGATCTGGATAGCGGTATCCATCTTACGCTGTTCGTAGTCTGTATAAGTCTCCTCACTGCCACAGGCCGTCAAACCAAAGATGCAGGTAATCATACATACTAAGCTTAAAAATTTCTTCATTTTACAATCACCCTTTCTTATACAGTTCCGTGTTTCTTGGCAGGACGGTCTTCACTTTTGGTGAATAACATTTCGAAAGCGCCGATCACATACTTTCTGGTATCAGCGGCATTTACGATCTGGTCCACATATCCTCTCTTGGCTGCACTGGTTACATTCAGAGTCAGAGCTTCGTACTCAGCAGCCTTCTCATTAATCACATCAGCGCCCTGACCATCGTACATGATCTTGGCAGCCAGTTTGCCGTCCATGGTACCGATCTGTGCATCCGGCCATGCCATGGTGATGTCAGCGCCGATTGCCTTGGAGTTCATTACCACATAAGCGGTTCCCAGAGCCTTGCCGATTACAACGTTTACCTTGGGAACGGTAGCGTTAGCGAATGCGTAGGTCAGCTTTGCAGCAGCCTTGGCAATGGTCTTCTCGGAAGCTAAAGTTGCCTCGTAACCCTTTACATTGGTCAGGGTCAGTACGGGGATACCGAAAGCATCACAGAAGTTTACGAACTCCGCAGCCTTCTCGCAGCCCTCTGCGGTCAGAACAGCGTCAAGCTTCTCTGCTACTTTGCCTTCTTCGTCGCAGATCTCGGAACGGTTAGCTACCGCACCTACGGTAACACCGTCCAGACGTAAGAAACCGGTTACCATATTTTTAGCATATCCGGACTTTACTTCGAAGAAATTGTTGTCATCTGCCAGAATGGACAGCGCAACGGATGTGTCGCCGACACAGCCTGCGATCTCAGGGTTCACACGATTCAGATCATCGGTGCAGTCCTCTAAGAAGCTTGCATCATCTTCATTGTTGGCGGGCAGGAAGCTTACCAGCTCTCTTACCTTCTCCAGAATGGTTGCTTCGTCAGCTACCACATCAACGATGCCGCTCTCTTCTGCCTGGAACTTAGCGGAAGAAGAATCACACTTGGTGATTACATTGCCATCCAGGGCATTGGGTGCATTTACGAACAGCTTTGCGTTCTTCTCTTCCATGAAAGTGAAATCGGTCATGGTAGGGAACAGTCCAAGACCGCCGCCACAGGTTCCGAATACAGCGGTGATCTGAGGGATCACACCGGAAGCCATGGTCTGCTTTAAATAGATTTCACCGAATGCAGCCAGTGCATCGGTTGCCTCCTGCAGTCTTAAACCTGCGGATTCGATCAGTCCGATCACAGGTGCTCCGGTCTTCATAGCCAGATCATAGAGGTTGGTAATCTTCTTTGCATGCATCTCGCCAATGGTTCCGTTCAGTACGGAAGCATCCTGGCTATATACATATACAAGATTACCATTGATCACTCCGTAGCCGGTAATACAACCGTCAGAAGGAGTTTCATTGGGTTTCAGATTGAAATCCGTAGCTCTTGCGGTTACAAGTCCGCCGATTTCAACGAAACTGTTGTCATCGAGTAAAGCTGCTATTCTTTGACTCGCTTTTGAAGTAGTACTCATATGTTTTCAGCCCTCCGTTGATAATATAATAAAATATAATAGAAAACGTTTATTAATATAGAAGCACAAATGCCCCCATGATTAACAGTTTGTAGTATAACATAAAATCTGCAACTCGCAAAGAACGAATTGCAGATTTTTACAAAATTTATATAATGTACCTCATTTTGAACAATTTCCCCGTCATTTTTTCATAGGGGCTGTCACTAAAAACCGCCGGAGCACTTGTCTGCCACACCATAAAAAATCTATTGCTTCCACATCCTGCGCCGCAAGCAGACGCTCTCTGCGCCAGATCCTGCCGTCTGCCAGATAGCTGATCTCTCCCACACACTCTCCTTCCTTCACAGGCGCTGTAAGGTACTGTTCTTTCCGGTAAAGGATCTCTATCTTCTCGTCCGGACACATTAAAAGTCCCTCCACACCTTCCGCTTCCGGATCCAGCTCCACGGGCAGTAATACTTCTTTCTCCAGTTCGTCATTCTGTGCATCCGCCACCGGGATCGGCATAAGCAGCTGTTCCCTGCCGGAAAACGATTCTTCCCCAAAGTATCGATATGTATAGTTCTCCAATCCATAAGCAAACAGTTCCCTGCTGTCGCTCCATTTATAGGTCTTATGGTTCGGCCATCCGCAGGCAAGCAGCGCCACGATCAGGCATTTTCCGTCCCGTTTCAGGGCTCCCACATAGCAATATCCCGCTTTGTTCGTGAATCCGGTCTTGCCGGTAAACGCTCCGTCCATCATCTGCAAAAAGGCATTGTGATTGTGGCATTGAAAGGAGCGTCCGTTCTCTGTAAAACTGTAATCCCCGGTTCGTGTGATCTCTAAAAACAGATCCCTCTGCGGGGAATCTTTGATACAATACCTGAGAATTCCCGCCAGATCCTTTGCCGTGGTATGGTGTTCCTTCTCTAACGTACTTCCGTCCGGCAGCGTCAGCGTCTCCGTGGCATCCAGCCCATTTGGCGTGATGAACCAGGTATCCTCACAGCCGATCTCTTCCGCCTTTTCATTCATTGCCTGCGCAAATCTATGTAATGCCGCCCTGCTCTCTTCGGTGGTATGCTCTGAGATCTCCCCCGTCTCCCCCAACAACTTCCCGCCGATGTATTCTCCCAGCGCCGCAGCAGCGTCGTTATGGCTTTCCAGCATCAGAGAAAAAAGTAGTTCCCTGACGGTATAATATTCCCCGCATTTCACATAGAGCTTAACCTTGGGCATGGCAGCCGCATAGGCAGAGACACTGACGGTTTCCTCCACCTTTGCATTTTCCAGCACCAGTATGCAGGTCATGATCTTGGTGGTACTTGCCATAGCCATGGGGGTAGTTTCGTTTTTCCCATAAAGCACACGCCCGGAGTCCGCATCCAGAAGCACCGCTCCCTGTGCATACAACATAAGTTCCTGCGGAAGATCAGATTCTCCGGTCTCATACAGAATCCCGGATACCTGTTCGTGATCTTTTATAATATCTTCACCGGATCGTAAGCCCCATAGACTTTCCAGGCACAGAATTCCCGCAAAAAGGACACAAAAAAAGCCTCGCATAATCGTTACTCCCAAAAAGGGTTACTAATTACTATGAGGCTGATTCTTTGTCCTATTCAATGATATGTTTATATATTCAGAGTAAGCTGTACTTCCTGTTCCGCCTGCTGTTTGAATTCCTCCACCTGCACAGGGTTCAGTTCCGGCAGTTCTTCCAGACTCTTTACGCCAAAGCAGCGCAGGAACTGCTCCGTGGTACCAAACAGCAAGGGTCTTCCGGGAGCGTCCAGACGTCCCAGTTCCGTGATCAGATCATACTCCAGCAGTTTGTTGATGGCATGGTCACAGCTGACGCCTCTGACTCTCTCGATCTCCAGTCTCGTCACCGGCTGCTTGTAGGCGATAATGGACAGGGTCTCCAGTACGGTATCCGTCAGTGTCATTTTCCGGGGAGTCTTGGCAATCTTGATCAGATATTCGTACATATCCGCCTTGGTGCACAGCTGTACGGAATTGTCAAATTGTGTCAGACCGATACCTCTGTTCTCTTCCTCGTACCGTGCTGCCATATCCTTTAATATAGATTTTGTCGTCTTCACATCCTCTTCGATCACTTCCGCAAGTCTGCTGATCTCCACGGAATCCCCCATGGTAAAAAGGATTGCCTCTATCACTGCTTCTGCTTTACTGCGTTCCATGCTAAAACCTCACTGTATCTTAAACGTTAGATGTAATCATAATATCATCGAATATGTTTTCCTGGCTGATGCTGATCTTGCCTGTCTTCATCAGTTCCAGAATGATCAGAAAAGTAACGATGACTTCCATTTTGCTGTTCTGCTTCTCCAAAAGCTTTCGGAAGCTGAAAGTCTTATGCTCTCTGGCATATGCCTCCACGTACAGCATCTTGATGTCCATGTCCACCTCATCCTTCTCGATATTGCCGTACTGACTGCGGACGGGGTCGATCTTGTCCTCCTGCTTCTTCACGATGGATTTGAAGATCTCATGAAGTTTGTTCAGATTCATATCACCGATGAGTTCTTTGTAATCGATGGGCTGTCTGTAGGCTTCCACTTCCTTCGGAAGTCTCTGCTCTCTGTACATGTTTCTCGCTGCATCCACCTGGCGGTCTCTGAGTTCAAAGGACATGTATTTGTACATCTTGTATTCCAGCAGTTTCTGGACCAGTTCGGCTCTGGGGTCCTCTTCCTCGCCGTCCTCGTTCACTTCCTTGGGCAGCAGCATCTTGCACTTAATATCGATCAGCGTTGCCGCCATCACCAGGAATTCGCTCATGACATTCATATCTTCCCGCTGCATCTGCTTAATGTAATCCAGATACTGTGCCGTGATCTCCACGATGGGAATATCATAGATGTCTATTTTATTTTTCTCGATTAAATGAAGCAGCAGATCCAGAGGACCTTCAAACGCTTCCAGTTTTACAGATATTGCCATGTAATAAAACTCCTATTTTCCCTCATCAGGCATAAGATCCACTTCCAGGATCTCGCCCGGATTAAACAGCCGTATGGGGATCGTATGCATTCCCAGTCCTCTGCTTAAAAGCATTCTGCTCCTCCCCAGTGTAAACTCTCCGCCATCATACTTCGGGAAAAGTCTCACATTGGGAGACACAACGCCTTTTCCCCAAAAGGGAACTCTCACCATGCCGCCGTGGACATGACCGGATAATACCAGATCCGCACCCCAGTCCGCGTATTTCGGAAAATAATCCGGGTCGTGGGCAATCAATATATTGAAAAATTCTTCGGAAGGCTGTCCTAAGATTCCCGGCAGATACCCGGGATTCATAGGCTGTATGCCGAAACGCTTGTAATAGAGCTTGTCTATCTCCGAGCCGTAGATGCAAATTCCGTATTCCGGCAGATCTGTATGCTCGTTGACAAGTCTGTGGATTCCGATCTTCGTAAGAGCTTCCTCATACCGCTCCGCCATATCCCCATAATTTTCGGGATATAGTTTTAATCGGTGCTCATGATTGCCATTACCGTAATAAATAGGATACTTCTTCGCAAGTTCCGTAAGGAATCCCACTGCCACGTCCAGTGTTGCCTTCGGCTTCGCCGTCAGCATGTCTCCGGCAATCAGGATAATGTCCGGTCCGATCTCATCGATTGCCTGCAGCAGTTTCTCATTTTCTTTTCCGTATCTCTTATTGTGCAGATCCGCCAGAACCACTGCCTTCACAGGCTTTTTGATTCTCTGATCCCGCAGGGAATAATGCCGCACCACAAAACGATTACTGTCGTACAGCATTATCCACAGCACTATCACAAGGATTACTGCAATCACGGTAATCACTACATCCAACTTTTTTGCCCCCATGGTATGTTGCCAGATTATTGCCAATATGTTCTATAGTATAACATATTCTTTTGTCTTACAAAAGATAAAATTCCATTATTTTTCGCAGGTAATCCTTATAAACCGCCTTTGCAACCGCATTTTCATATAGAATCGGCACACTGCCAATCTCCACGCCGTTTAGCAGATACACCGCCCTGCCTGCCGTATCCCCTTCGGCAAACGGCGCCACAGCAGTCTCCGGCAGTTCAATCTTTTTCTCCACGCCGTCCAGGGAATTTCCCTCTGTATCCAGATACCGGAATTCACTCTGATATTTCACAGGCACCGTATCCTCTACACCCCCCTGCACCCGCAGACCGGGCAGTACATCCGTATTCTCATCCAGATACAGATCACTGATATTGAAGCCATAGCTTAACAGTGTCTGAGCATCCTTAAAGCGTGCCTTATAATCCGGTGCCCCCATAATTACCGCGATCAGATCAATGCCATCCTTCGTTGCCGTGGCGGACAGACAGAATTTTGCTTTGGAGGTGGAGCCGGTCTTCAGTCCCGTCGCCCACCGGTACTGTTTTAACAGCTTGTTGGTACTGTTTAGGGTAAACGTGGAACTCCCCTGTCTGGTCTCATGGGTAATATCCTCCATCCAGATGCCGGTATATTCGAATATTTTCGGGTATTTTACCGTAAGTTCCCTGGACATGACTGCCACATCCATAGCTGTCGTATAATGACCGTCGGAATCCGTCAGACCGCAGCAGTCCTCGAAATGGGTATCCGTCATGCCAAGTTCCGCCGCCTTCGCATTCATCTGTTCCACGAAAGCTTCCTCACTTCCCGCTATGTATTCCGCCACCGCCACACTGGCATCGTTTCCCGAAGCCACAGCGATACATTTGATCATGGTCTCTAAAGTCTGCACCTCATTCTCCGCCAGGAACACCTGGGATCCTCCCATGGAACTGGCATAGGCGCTCACCGTTACCGGATCTTCCAATTTGATCTTCCCCTGATCCAGCGCCTCAAAAGTCAAAAGCAATGTCATGATCTTGGTAATACTGGCAGGACTCCGGCGTTCTCTTGCATTCTGTTCAAAGATCACTTTCCCGGTGGAACTCTCCAAAAGTACCGCACTGGGAGCTTCGATTGCTGCCGGTTCCGCAGATACGCAGATGTCGTTCCACCAGAATGCCTGCACACTGATGCCAAGAAGCAGGATCCAACTACAAATGTATTTCCTGATTTTTTGCATAAAAAAGCCACACTCCCTTATCCTTTTCTAAAAGATATGGTCGTGTGGCTCTGTATATACCTGTGAATCTTACCATCTGGCGATCAGCGCCTGGCAGCGTTCCTTCAGTTCCTGCCCCTTGCTGCGCACATCCACGTGAAATACTTTGAGTAACTGTACCGTATAATCTATGGCTACAATGGTCAGTACTGCCTGAATCACTCTGGTACCCACCTGGATCTGTACGCTGTCAATGATGTGGTACATAGCATCGTGAACAAACTGTACGATACCGATGGCATAAAAGCCCCAGGCAATGGTGCTCTCCAGACAGATAATACCGCGGTAGTTGAAAGGTTTGTTGTTATAATCCCACCAGAGTTCTCCTAAGATGCGGATCATGCCAACTCCCACAAAATACTCAAAAGTCGTGGCAAGGATTGCCCCGAAAATATAAAGCTTTAACAATTTCCCACGAAACGGGCTCAAAATCAGGTATCCCAGCACTCCGCCAAAACCATAGATCGGACAGAACGGTCCCTTGCCGAATCCCCGGTTGGTCAGCTTATGATTGCAGAAAGACATGTAAGCAGATTCCAATGCCCATCCCAGAATGCTGTACAATACGAATGCTGCCAACAGATGGTATACATCTGTTCCCAGTATTTCATAGCTCCACATTTCATTTCCCTCATAAAGTACAAAGTCCCCGGTGATTACGCCGGGGACTGTTGTTTTGCATTAGTTATATTTACGTTTTCTTGCTGCTTCAGACTTCTTCTTACGTTTTACGCTAGGCTTCTCGTAATGCTCTCTCTTACGAATCTCCTGCTGGATACCAGCCTTAGCGCAGCTTCTCTTGAAACGACGTAAAGCGCTATCTAAAGTCTCGTTCTCTTTTACGATTACGTTTGACATCTTACACCCGACCTCCCTTCAGTCCCTTCAAGTAACATGACTGACTGGGTTATTCTAATGCGCAGTTGTTCTACACACATTTGATATTATAGCATAAAAAATGTATTCGTCAACTACTTTTTTATATTTTTATTATATTCTTCGTATCTCACATAAGAATAAGAACCGCAGAGTATACACTACTTAAAAAACTTATCGTAGATACCGAACAGGAATATAAAGATTACGATCAACGGCAGTCCGTAGGTCAGGTAACCCCTCATCCAGTCGTGGACTTTTAAACCCTCTCCGGTATTTACTTCTTTTTTGTAATTCTCCCAGCCCCAGCCGTATCTGGTCACGCAGAACAGCAGATATACCAGGGATCCTAACGGCAGGAACAGATTACTTACCAGGAAATCTTCAAAATCCAGTACTGCTCCGCCGAAGACGGAGAAGCCGTCCCAGCTCCACACATTGTAGCCCAGTACGCAGGGTACGGACAGGGCAATGATCAGGAACAGGTTCACCAGGGAAGATTTCTTTCGACTGGCACCGGTCAGTTCCATACCACAGCAGATGATATTTTCAAATACCGCCAGTACGGTAGACAATGCTGCGAACGCCATGAACAGGAAGAACAGGCTTCCCCACAGGCGGCCGTAAGGCATGTTGGCGAAAATATTCGGCAGTGTAATGAAGATCAGGCTGGGACCGGAGGTCTGATCCACGCCGTAAGTAAAGCAGGCGGGGAAAATGATCAGTCCCGCGGTAATTGCCACGAAGGTATCCAGCACTACGACTCTGACGGACTCTCCCATCAGGGAATGCTCCTTACCGATATAGCTGCCAAAGATCGCCATGGCGCCAATCCCTAAGCTTAAGGTAAAGAATGCCTGGTTCATGGCACCTACCAGGGTAGATACCACACCGACTTCCTGCATACGGTTAAAGTCAGGCACCAGATAGAACTTCAGTCCTTCTTTTGCTCCCGGCATGAAGAAACTGTTGATGGCAAGCACTACCATGATGGCAAGCAGTGCGATCATCATGACCTTCGTCACGCGCTCCAATCCGTTCTGCAGTCCACCGGCGCAGACACTGATACCGATGACCACCACCAGTACCATCCAGAACATCATGACCTTGGGATCTGCAAGCATCTGGGTAAACCGGTCTGCCACCGCATCCGCGGAAAGTCCGGAGAGCTTACCGGTCGCTGTCATATAAAAATAGTGTAACATCCAGCCTGCCACTGTGGTATAGAACATCATCAACAGATAGCAGCCTGCCAAGGCGAAATATCCGTGGATATGCCACTTCTGTCCCGGCTTCTCCAAAGCCTGATAAGCCTTGACGGGACTTTTCTTGCTGGCTCTCCCCACAGCGAATTCCATGGTCATAATAGGCAGACCAAGAATCACCAGGAAGATCAGATAAAACAGTACAAAGGCACCACCGCCGCCCTGACCGGCCATGTACGGAAACTTCCATACATTGCCGATACCAATGGCGCAACCGGCGGACAGCAATATAAAACCTAAACGGGATTTTAAACTTTCTCGTTCCATTATGCGAGCTGACCCTCCAATACCTTGGACGCCTCAGCAATGGCTGCCGGAATACCATCAGGGTTCTTACCGCCGGCCTGCGCCATATTCGGGCGTCCACCGCCGCCACCGCCTACCAGTGCGGCAATTCCCTTGATCAGGTTGCCCGCATGGGCACCGGCCTTCACAGCGCCGTCTGTCGCCATAGCAATCATATTGACCTTACCATCCTGTGCGGAAAGCAGAACTACAACGCCTTCACCCAGTCTGCCTTTTAGCTGGTCGCCCAGGTCTCTTAAACCATTCATATCCACACCGTCTACGCTGGCTGCCAGAAGCTTTGTTCCCTTTACTTCCACTACCTGATCCAGTACATCTCCGAGTGCGGACTGTGCCATTTTTGCCTTCAGGGATTCGTTCTCTGCGGTCAGAGTCTTCAGGTCTGCCTGCATATGCTGGATTTTCTCAATCAGTGCCGCTGGAGAAGCCTTTGCGGCTGCAGCTGCCTTATTAAAGTTCTCTTCCATTGCCTGATAGTATGCCATTACGTTGGCACCGGTCAGTGCTTCGATTCTTCTGACGCCGGCTGCGACACCGCTCTCAGACAGGATCTTGAAGTATCCGATCTCTCCGGTGTGCTTTACATGAGTACCACCGCACAGCTCCCTGGAGAAGTCTCCCATGGATACCACGCGGACAGTTTCGCCGTACTTTTCGCCGAACAGAGCCATTGCTCCGCTCTTCTTCGCATCTTCGATGCTCATGATATCGGTAACCACCGCAAGATCCTCTGCAATCTTCTCATTGACCAGAGCCTCTACCTTAGCGATCTCTTCTGCGGTCATAGCCTGTCCGTGACTGAAGTCGAAACGGGTTCTTGCGCCGTCCTGATAGGATCCCTGCTGTTCTACATGGTCACCCAGTACGATCTGCAGTGCCTTCTGTAACAGATGGGTTGCGGAATGATTCTTGCAGACACTCTTTCTGTTATCAGTGTCTACAGCAAGCTCTGCGGTATCATTTACAGACACGCTGCCTGATACCACTTTACCTACATGACCGATGCGTCCGCCTGCGATCTTCACAGTCTCAGTCACTTCAAAAGTTCCGTTCTTCGTGCGGATCACACCATAGTCACCCTTCTGTCCGCCCATGGTAGCATAGAACGGAGTTACATCGGTGATCAGCGTACCGGTCTCGCCGTTCTCTAAGGTATTTACCAGTTCGGTTTTGGATGCAAGTCCCTCCACTTTTCCCTCTGCGGTCAGGGTATCATAGCCTACGAATTCGCTGGTAATTTTGTCATCCAGTGCATCGAATACGCCTGCGGCGGTAGTCAGCTTCTGGGAGAAATTCTGTCCTTCTCTTGCTTTCTGCTTCTGTTCTTCCATGGCAGCGGCAAATCCCGCCTCATCTACGGTCAGATTCTCTTCCTGTGCCAGCTCTACGGTCAGCTCCAGAGGGAATCCGAAGGTATCGTAGAGATAGAATGCGGACTTACCGTCGATCTCCTTCTTACCTTCGCTTCTCTTCTGCTCCAGAATCTTCTGAAGCTCCTTCATGCCATTCTCCAGAGTGCTCTCAAAACGGGCGATTTCTTTCTGCAGCTCGCTTAATATAAACTCACGGTTCTTCTTCATCAGAGGATAGCTCTCTGCGTAAATCTCATCAATATACATGGCAGCAATATGCAGCAGCTGGTCTGTGGTCATACTTAAAGTACGTCCATGTCTTACCGCACGACGGATCAGACGGCGGAGAATATAACCGGCACCGGTATTGGAGGGAAGCAGCTTTGCTTCGTCACCAATCAGCATAACGCTGGTACGCAGATGGTCTGCCAGAATACGCATGGATCTGGTCAGCTTCTCGTCCTCATTGTACTTCGCACCGGAAGCCTCTTCGATATAAGCAATAACCGGAGCGAACAGGTCGGTCTGGTATACATCTCTGGTACCGTTTAAAAAGGCCAGAATACGCTCCAGTCCCCAACCGGTATCTACATTTTTCTGCTTTAAGGGGGTCAGATGACCGTCATGATGCTTCTCATACTGCATGAATACATCATTACCCAGCTCCGTGTATTTACCGCAGTCACAGCCGGGGCCGCAGTTCGGTCCGCAATCCGGTCTGTCTGCAATATAGAACATCTCACTGTCGGGACCGCAGGGACCATACTCCAGTCCCCACCAGTTATCGTCAGCGGGCAGATAATATACGTTCTCCTTCTTGAAGCCGGAAGCGATACGGTACTGTGCGCCTTCCTCATCTCTGGGGGCATTCTCGTCACCTGCAAATACGGTGGCAGCCAGATGGTCTGCATCGAATCCGAACACCTGTGTCAGCAGTTCAAAACTCCACTGGCAGCGCTCCTTCTTAAAGTAATCTCCCAGGCTCCAGCTTCCCATCATCTCGAAGAAAGTTACATGACTCTTGTCGCCTACGGAATCAATATCGTTGGTACGTACACATCCCTGTACGTTACAGAGTCTGGTGCCCAGAGGGTGCTTCTGTCCCAGCAGATAGGGCATCAGAGGCTGCATGCCCGCTACGTTGAACATAACACCGGTGGAACCGTCGGATACTAAGGATACTGCTCCCACATCCACATGCCCACGGTCTATATAAAATTGTTTCCAGGCTTTTCTCAGCTCATCAGAAGTGAATTGTCTCATTCTCTCGGTCTCCTTGTCTAAATATTACACCTTTCGGAAAATAAACCTACATTTCTACATTATAATGTTATCGTTTCGCCGCGTCAAGGACAAAACATCACTCATCCTCGTCTTCCAGAATCTCGTTCAGTGCCTCTCTTGCTTCCTCGATCTCTTCTTTTTTGCCTTTTTTCAGTGCCGCCTCAAAGACAGTGATGTAATGGTCCAGTTCTCTTCTGCGGTCTCCCAGTGATTCCTCATACATCCGCTCTGCCCGAAGCAGCACCAGCCGGTTCTCCTCTAAGTCTCTGGGCTGGATCTTCAGATAAGACAGTTCTTCCATACGTTTCTGTATCTCTTCGTCGGTCATCTGGTTGTCCTGTCCCTTAATGATCATTTTCTGTGTCAATCCGGTGGATACCACCTTGACCTCTACTTCTAACAGGGAGTTGATATCATACGTATAAGTCACATCCACTGCCTCGTTGCCTTTCGGTCCCTTCGGTACATCGATACTCAGTTCTCCCAGGAACAGATTATTTCTGGCAAAACGGCTCTCTCCCTGCAGCACCCGGACACGGACTTTGTCCTGATTGTCCCTGACAGTATACAGTCTCTCGGTGTGGCTTGCGGGGATCACGGTATTGCGCTCGATAATGGGACAGAATCTTCCGTCTTCGAACTTTCCTTCCTCGTATTCCACCACAACTTCCGTTCCCAGGGTAAAAGAACATACATCCGTCAGAATAACTTCCTTCACCTCCGCCCGGCGTTCCTTCATGGCTGCCTGGATCGCTGCTCCCAGCGCCACAGCTTCATCCGGATTCATGGTCGTATCCGGGAACTTGCGAAACAGTCTTATCAGGAAATCCCATACCACCGACAGTCTCGTAGCTCCGCCGATCAACAGTACTTCATCGATGTCCTGTAGCTTCAGCCCCGCATCTGTCAGGCTTTTTTTCACCGGCTCCCTGATCTTATGCAGCAGTTCTTCGCAGGCTTCCTCATATTCTTTTAAAGTGATCTCCGCCGTCTTCGTCTCATCTGCAAGATTCAGTTCTATCATCACCGCACTGCGGTCACTGATCAGGCGCTTGGCTTCTTCCGCCTTTTTATAGAGGCGGACCTGTTCCTTCTCCGACAGATTTTTCAAATGCAGATCGCATTTCTCCAGGAAAAGTTTTGCCAGAATCTCCGTAAAGTCCTCGCCGCCCAGATAGTTGTCTCCGGCTACCGCCCGCACTTCCAGGATATTATGATACAGTTCCAAAATCGACACATCAAAAGTTCCGCCGCCTAAGTCAAATACCAGGAAACGGGTGTCCTTTTCTTTTTCATACAGTCCATATGCCACTGCCGCCGCAGTGGGCTCCGAGATCATCCGCTCAACTTTTAATCCCGCCAGTTCTCCGGCGCGCTTCGTCGCCTTTCTGCGCTTATCATCAAAATACGCCGGTACACTGATAACTGCCTCCGTAACCTCTTCTCCCAGGTAGCTTTCCGCATCTTCCTTCAGGTAACGCAGAATCATGCTGGACAGCTCCTCCGGGCGGAATTTTCTCCCGGACAGATCATACACCCGGTCCGTTCCCATGCTCCGCTTGAATGCCTGTGCCACGCTGTCCGGGTAGAGGCTTCTGCGCTCCTGTGCAGTCTCTCCCACATAGACATTTCCTTCTTCATCCACACTTACCACCGAGGGAGTCAGATGCTTTCCCAGGCGGTTCGGAATGATCTTCGGTCCCTCTTCGGTAAATACCGCCACCAGACTGTTGGTGGTTCCCAAATCAATTCCCACTATCATAGTTGCTGTCCCTTTTCTTAATGATGAAACAGTTTTTCAAAAAATCCCTGTTTCTTAAGGTTATCTTCCTGTGTTTCTTTTTTATCTGCCGGCTGCGGCAGTTCTTCTAAGAACCGGTCAAAAGCCTTCACATACTCAGAAGGTGCATTCCTTTTCGCCAGTTCGATTCTCTGCTTCAGTGCTTCCTTCTGTCCCTTACGCAGCAGATTTAGGAACTGTATTTCCTGAATCTCCTTACATACTCCGTAAGTACAGTGTCTGCAGAACATACAGTCCGCATTCTCTGCAAGAATTGCATCCAGTTCCTCCCCGGTGCCTGTATAATATGCCGCCAGATACCGGTATACCAACAAAAGCTTTGGCATGTCTCGATAATAATCCGAGCCATAACGTTTATCCCGGTCCAGCCAGTATTTCAAATGTTCGGAATAGGTCGTACCCTTGTGCTCATTTCCGGTCAGAATACATGCGAAAATCAGATCTGCCAGCACTCCTCTGGACTGGATCTTCTGGATTCTGTATATCGCAGACTGTTCAAAATAGTCCACCGCGTTCGCCCCGGAACCATAGAGCAGTTCATACCATCCTAAGCTATAGTGATAATCCTCATAATATTTCTGGGTATTTCCGTTCTTCGCTCCAACCAGTTTGATCTGCTCCAGCCACTTTTCCAGGATCTCTTTTGCTGTCTCTCCCTCACCGCAGTCGATGCACAGATCCGCCTTTTCGCAGGATGCCTTCAGTACATCGGAGAATGCCCGATCCAACACATCGAAGCTTTCCGTAAGTCTCCCCTGCTCTGCCAGGCATCTGGCATAAGACCGCATCCGTTCTGTATCTTTGGCTCCGGCATCTCCCGTCTTCTCCAAAAATTCCCGGAAACTGCTTTCTGCTTTTTCCAGATCTCCCAGCAGCAGATATACTTCCGCCCGCTCTGCCAGCAGTTCTGGCCAGTTTACCTCTTCCGTTCCCCCTTTTCCGTAGAAAAAGTACGCCTTTTCCAGGCAGGTCATGGCTTCATTATAGGATCCGCGGTATCTGTGAATCTGTGCCAGTCCCTTCCAGGCAAAAGGATGGGCGGGATTCGTGGAAAAGATCTTCTCATAATCCGCCTTTGCCTCTTCTAAATGTCCTGCCGCCTTGTGGAAATCCGCCCGCTCCATAAGCAGGTACTCGCAGGGGTATGCATACAGATATTCCGTAATGATCGGAAGTCCTCTCTCGTAATAGACCTGCTTGCCTGCCAGGACATTTTGCAGATACTCCTCCCGGAATTTATCGATGGCTTCATTCATCTGTTCCTGTTCCATCGGCGTATTGGTCAGCTGCCATTCGTAGGCATCCAGGATCACACTTTTGACATTGTGCTCCTTTGCCTCCTGCAGCAGCTGTTTCAATTCCTCGGGATGTTTCAGATCCAGATAGACTTTTGCCATCATTTCATAGGCTTTTACATACTCCGGAAAATAGTTCAGGCATGCCCTTCCGTTTTGGATCACACCGGCAGCATTCCACTGCCTCTTCGCAGCTTCCAGTTCATTGGCATATGCTGCATAGACCTGGTAGTCTTCGATCAGGCTCCGGGAGATTTCCGCACAGCGCTCATATTCTTCCATCTCCACATAGATCTGTGCTTTTTCAATAAGCATGCCGATGTCTTTCGGAGTCCCGGTCTGTGCCTTTTCTGCCTCAGCAATCGCTTCCGCAAATTTCTCCGGCTGTACATAGCCGTAAGCTCTGTAACACTGCATCCGGATCAGATGCGACTGTCTGATACGGTCTTTATCCTTTTCCTCTTCCGCAGGATCCGTATCCCGGAGAATCTTTTGCTCCAGGCTCTCTTCCCACTCTGCCGCAAATGTAATGGTTTTCTCATAATCCGCCGCTTCCGCGTGCAGTTTCGTCATAAGCCCTAAGTATTCTTCCGCTCTGCCTTCGGGCACGATCTCCCCAAGTTCTCTGACGGTACGGATTCCCAGATTCGTCCTGCCATCCTGTAGATAGCACCAGCCCAGATCCAGTCCCAGCCCCGGATCCCCTGTTTCGGCATACTCCCGTTCCATTTCTTTTTCTAATTCCGCATTGATCTTCTGCAGGGTATCTAAAAAAGCATCATCGCCACCTACTGATAAGACTTCCTCCGCACATTTTTTGGCTTTTTTGTATTTTCCCTGCTCATAATACCAGTTCGTCAGGCGCAGATTCGCCATGTAATGCTTCGGAAGCTTGTCCTTCAGCTTTTCATAAATTACAGCAGCTTCCTCTTTTGTATCATTTCTCCATAATATTTCCGCGGTATGATAAGCAATTAAGTCATCCTCCGGATAAAGGGCATGCAGATTCCTTAACAGTACGACTGCCTCCTGTACCTGTCCCGTTTTTTCATAGTAAGAAGCACGGCAGACCTCCATCACCGGATGGGTGATGCTCAGGGCGTCACCACAGTCAATCATTCGCTTTGCTTCTTCCGGTTCATTACTCTGCAGTGCCTGAAATGCTCTGTCATAATACTGCAAGAACTGGTCGTAATCCGCATCCACCGCACCTATGAACTGGGAGAACTCCACTTCTTCTCCGGATTCGCATTTATGTACCATGTAGTTTATGAACTGCGCCGGGAATCTCTCGCGGAACGCCCCTGCATTTTTCACAATGTGGATCTTCTCATCCAACAGCTTCCAGACATCGGTAGGAAGCTTAAAATGTTCCATCAGAAAACGTAACAGATATGTGGTACAGTTTTCTTCTTCCGCCAGAGATAAAAATGCATCTTCCTCGAAAAGCTTCCGCCACTTTGTGACATCACATCTGTCCGTGATATTCTCATAAATTTCCCTTGCGCCGCGGATCCACTGTCCCGCCGGAGTATCATCCTCAAGACTTGCTGCAGGCACGTTCCCCCGGGACTCTTCGTCCGGTGTTTTCGCATAGCGGCAGGCTTCCTCATAAGCGGTGCGAAGTCTCTTGAAACCTTCCGGATCATCCTCCGGATTGGTTACTGAGAGTTTGTCCCGATATGCGTTTTTTAACGCCCTTTCGTCTTTTGTCTGTTCGATTCCAAGAATTTGAAATATTTCTACCAGTTCCATAATTATTCCCCCACATAGACCATTATCTTCCGCTATAAAAAAATACAGAAAAGGAGCAGAATACCTTCTGCTCCTTATTTTCACTTCTTAAAAGTCCTCTTAGAATGTAAACTTATCCGCAAAATAAGCATCCAGATCAGCGATTGCTACACGCTCCTGCTCCATGGAATCACGGAAACGTACGGTTACGCAGCCGTCTGTCTCAGATTCAAAGTCATAAGTTACGCAGAAAGGAGTTCCGATCTCGTCCTGACGACGATATCTCTTACCGATATTTCCTCTGTCATCAAATTCACAGTTGTATTTCTTGGAAAGTTCTGTGTAAATCTTTTCTGCGCCCTCGTTCAGCTTCTTGGACAGAGGCAGTACACCGATCTTCACGGGTGCCAGTGCCGGATGGAAACGAAGTACGGTACGCATATCGCCGCCCTCTAACTCTTCCTCATCGTAAGCTGCACACAGGAATGCCAGTACCACTCTGTCTGCACCCAGGGAAGGCTCGATAACGTAAGGAATGTATTTTTCCTTCTTCTCGTCATCAAAGTAAGACATATCCTCACCGGAAGTATTGGCATGCTGGGTCAGATCGTAATCGGTTCTGTCCGCAATACCCCACAGTTCACCCCAGCCGAAGGGGAACAGGAACTCGATATCGGTAGTTCCCTTACTGTAGAAGCACAGCTCCTCGGGAGAATGATCACGAAGTCTCATCTCGTCCTCTTTGATACCTAAGGACAGCAGCCAGTCACGGCAGAAACCTCTCCAGTACTGGAACCACTCCATATCGGTACCGGGCTCACAGAAGAACTCCAGTTCCATCTGTTCGAACTCTCTGGTACGGAACGTAAAGTTACCGGGAGTGATCTCGTTACGGAAGGACTTACCGATCTGTCCGATACCGAAAGGAATCTTCTTACGGGAAGTTCTCTGTACATTTTTAAAGTTAACAAAAATACCCTGTGCGGTCTCGGGTCTTAAGTATACGGTATTTTTTGCATCCTCGGTAACACCCTGGAAAGTCTTGAACATCAGGTTGAACTGACGGATGTCGGTAAAGTTGTGCTTGCCGCAGGTAGGACAGGGAACATTATGCTCCTCGATGAAATTCTTCATCTCTTCCTGGCTCCAGCCGTCTACGCTGCCTTCGATGGCGATACCGTTCTCCTCGCAGAAATCTTCGATCAGCTTATCTGCACGGAAACGCTCATGGCACTCCTTACAGTCCATCAGAGGATCAGAGAAGCCGCCCAAATGTCCGCTTGCCACCCAGGTCTGGGGATTCATCAGAATCGCACAGTCAACGCCTACGTTGTAGGGGCTCTCCTGAATGAACTTCTGCCACCATGCCTTTTTCACATTATTCTTCAGCTCCACGCCAAGGTTGCCGTAATCCCAGGTATTTGCCAGTCCGCCGTAGATCTCGGAACCGGGATATACAAAACCTCTTGCTTTTGCCAGGGCTACGATCTTCTCCATTGTCTTTTCCATGTCAGTACCAAACCTTTCTTACTCTATATATTTGTATTGCTGTATAACTTACTTTTTCATCAGTATCGTAACGACACCGTCGGACTGGGAGGCATCCACATAGCCATCCTCCCCCATGACCACGCCCTCACTGATATACAGTACGGGGTATGGGCAATAAATAAATGCACTTGCATCGGTAATGATCAGATGTCCCTTCTCCAGTGCTTTCTCCAGCTTATCCGGATCTGCCGGAGTGCCGTCCGCTGCATTCACCAGTTCCATGTTCACAGGGTTCCCCTGCGCCAGGGCTTCCACTCTGGTTCCGTAGAACAGATTCTGTTCGTTATATTCGGCATAGCTGTCCGCACTGTCAAATTCCTGCACGACCTGCACCATGACTCCGTCACCCAGTGCCTGCACGCTCTTCACCGTCATCGCTTCTTCCGGTGTATCCGTGTGTGCGGCATTGAACTCTTCTGCCTCGTTCTTCACCATCTCTTCCAGTCCGTCTAAACTGTAGAAATCCTTATCGAAGGTATTGACCAGGTAAGAGATCACCTTCCCATCCTTCTCCACCACCAGAGACGTATTCACGACCTCCTCGGGAAGCTTCGCGGTCTGACCGCAGCCGCTTAAGGACAGTACAAGAATTCCCGACAATACTGCCGTAAGAAATTTTTTTATTCTATTCTGCCTCATAAATGAGTCTCCTTTTTTGGCATCAGCCATAACCGATTTTAACATAGAGTTTTCAGTATTTCAAGACTTTTGAACGACCTGTCCATGAAATGCCTGCGATATTCCGATGCGATCTGTGAAAGTTCTGACAGAACTTTGTCCGATACGGTAAAAGTATACAGTTTCTCCACGGGACTCTCCGCTATGTAGTTCAGCGCATACAACGTAGATTCTTCCAGGCTTCTGCCTTTCGGCGGTCCCGGATATTCTCCGTTCACCGCGATGGATTTCAGCTCAAAAATACTGCGTATCAGTTCGTCGGGAAGAGCCGGTGCACACAAGGCTCTCAGCGACTGGTACAAAAGTTTCATCATTTCCCGCTCATCATTGTTTTCTCTGCAGTAATAATCTGCCACTTCCGCGAAATACATGCCGTAGCAGGCTCCCACATAGTCCGTCATCAATTCTTCAAAATAGTTCTTAATATCCGCTTCCGATATGGTATAGGAATTCCTTCCCTCATACAGGCGAAAGGTACCAAAAGCAAAAGGGTTGGTCGCTGCCGCCAGCCGGTTGCCCGGCTTTCTCGCCCCTCTGGCAAAAGCAGTGATCTTCCCTTTTTCTTTGGTAAGCAGGCTCACAATCCTGTCATATTCACCGAACGGTGTCTGTTTTAATACAATTCCTGTTACATACAGGGATTCCTGCATGATCCGCCCTCCCCGGCGTCAGTGTCTGTACATCCTTCCGCCCTGCACTCCACCGTGCCGCCTTTGGCAGCCGGAGGCTTCTCCTTTCCCACACTTTGCAGGTAACTCAGGTAATCCTCCACTCTGCCGGTATGTTCAAATTGCTGCCAGTAATTTATGAACTGCATCCTGCGCATCCCCCTCTTTTATCAGTTTATCAGCGTGTTATCCTCTGTAAAAATAGGGTCTGCAAATTTTGCTTTTCTATTCGCCCATCTCGATGTCTTTCGGATTATAACCGAAGTTTTTGAGTAAGATGTCGCTGTCTCTCCAGTCCTTCTTCACCTTCACCCAAAGCTGTAAATTAACCTTCATTTCCAGCATATCCTCAATCTCCGGTCGTGCCTGGGAACCAATCTTTTTCAACATCTGACCACCCTTACCGATGATGATGCCCTTATGGGAATCTCTCTCGCAGATGATCGTGGCTTCGATGTCACAGATTCTGCCTCTCTCCTTCATGCTCTCCACTGTCACTGCAATGCCGTGAGGGATCTCTTCGGATAAAAGACGCAGCGTCTTCTCTCTGATCAGCTCCGCCACGATCTGACGCATGGGCTGATCGGTGATGGTATCCTCATCATAAAATGCCGGACCGTAGGGCAGATATTTTAAAATACACTGGATCAGTACATCTGTGTTATCACCTTTTAATGCGGATACCGGGACGATCTCCTGGAAATCCAGTTCCTTGCGGTAAGTATCGATGAATGCCAGAATATCGTCCTTTTTCACGGTGTCTGTCTTGTTAATGACCAGGATCACAGGTGTCTTGGTCTTTTTTAACTGTTCGATAATATGACGTTCTCCGGCACCGATGAAATTCGTGGGCTCCACAAGCCACAGAATCACATCCACGTCATTTAACGTATGCTCCGCCACGTTTACCATATAATCACCCAGTTTGTTTTTCGCCTTGTGGATACCGGGGGTATCTAAGAAAACGATCTGTCCCTCTTCCAGGGTCAGTACAGTCTGGATACGGTTACGGGTGGTCTGCGGTTTGTTGGATGTGATGGCGATTTTCTGTCCAATCAGTCGGTTCATCAAAGTGGACTTACCTACATTGGGACGTCCGATCAGTGTGGCAAAGCCGGATTTGTATGCCGGATTCTCGTTCATTTTCTATTTCTCCTGTTCTTGTGTTTTTGTCTGTTCCGCATTCTCTGTTTTTGCAGTATCCGCTGTATTCTGCAGGGTCTGTTTCATTTTTGCTTCCTCTTCGGCGAATCTTTTCTGTTCCGCCTCACGGATCCGTTTCGTACGCTTTTTGATCTTTTTCAGGATCAGAATGATAATAAGGATCACCACTGCCCAGATCACCAGATAAGGGATATGGATCACGAACCAGATGGCTGCTTCCTTAATGCCTTCGCCGATGCTCTTTAAGCTGTCCATAAATCCCGCAGAGATGCGTTCCCATGTGGTCTCTTCCTCTACCGGTGTGTAGACCTCTACTTCATCAATATAAAGGTATACGGTGCTGTAGTCAACCTGATTGTCATAGCTGCGCAGCTGGGATTCCATGCTCTCTAACTGGTATCTCACATCGGACAGCCGCTGCTCGATGGTGATGATATCTTCGATACTCTCCGCCTGCTCCAAAAGCTGTAACAGTCTTTCCTGTTCGGTCTTCAAGGCATCTCTGTGACTCTCCAGATCCACATAAGTTAATGTCACATCCTGTACATTTTCCGTACGGCTGGTCACATTGCCCAAATCCGATACGGTATTTAAGAAATCGTCCAGACGATCCTTCGGGATACGGATGGTCATATTCGCGTTCCTGGTAGAACGATAGTTATAATAACTACTTCCGTTGTAGGCATCCAGACTTTCTATGTAGCCGCCAAGCTCCGTCACTTTATTCTCTACAGCGGATAAGAGCTTGTCATATTCTCTGGTCTCCACGTTCATGTCTACGTTTTTGATCAGTTTCCGCTCTGTGGCAGCCGCATTCACCGCGCCTTCTTCTGTCACAGTAGTATCCGACGTTCCTGCATTCTCCGTGCCATAAGAGTCCGTCCCGAAGCCGCTGCTGTCGCTGTCGTAATAAAATTGCTCCGCGGGAGCTGCTTGCGTCTCATTGGATACGGCAAAATCCGCATCCTTGAGATCGCTGATGCCGTATTTGCCGCCTGCCGAACTTCCGCAGGCTGACAATGACAATATCATGCCGGCTGTGAGTAATCCTGTAATGATTCTTGTTTCAAAATTTCGTTTTTTCATAACCCTCTCCGATCTGCGGACGGATCGACTTTTTTTGCCGTCCGTCTGCTGTTGACATTTTGTTGTTTCACCCCTATAAACGAAATATTCTCACAGAAGTTCTTTGCTTATTTAACTTTTTACTATTCAGAACCACATTCGCAAAATCGCAGCTTTCTTTTTGCTCTGAATAGTTTCAAAAAAGATTTTCCACTTTCAGGAATCTCTCCTGCTCTTCCTTCACCTTGGAAGCCGTACCTACCACGCAGAGCAGATCTTCCTGCATAAATGCACGGATATGTGCGGACAGTGCCCGGATATCCTCTACGGTAGCGGACAGGAGTTCGTCACGTTCTCTCTGCAATGCGGCATTGTCCAGTCCCGTCATATAGGCGCTTAGGGAATACAATCCTTTCGCTGCCGGATTCATGGGCACATCCAGATCACTGACCGCACCGATAATATACTGGGTCATGGTACGTTCATCCGCAGTAAATTCTGCGATGGCATCCGCTGCCTTTTCATAAATATCAATGGTTCTGCCAAGGTTCGGATCTCTGTAGGAGACAAAATAGCTGTCACCGGATCTGCCGAAGCTGCACATACAGCCGTAGGCGCCGCCCTTTACACGGACATTGACCCACAGATACTCATACCCCATCATCACCTTCAGTACCCGCAGGGCTCCGGTATATTTGAGACCGCTCTTGCGGAAGTTGCCGGCACGGCATACATAGTTGACCTGACCGGAGGTTAAGAACCCTTCGTTCTTCCGGGAAACTTCCGGGATGTAATGCTCTTTTTCCACAGGTTCTGTATAGAGTGCCGCCTTGAAAGCCTCCACCGGGGCATCCAAAAGTGCCACCGCCTTCTCTTCGCCCACGAAATCCACCATGAGATTCTTCGGACGGAAGATCATTTTTAATAAAGTCTGTAAGATCTCCACCAGTTCTTCTTTTTTCTCATCAAAATGAGCTTCTAAGTCTGTGGTCAGACGATAGAACGGAATGCCGGAGATCTCCTCGCTGACAGCTCCGGGAATACTGCCGTAAGACAAGGCTCTTCCGGCTGCCACGCTGTGTCCGCCGGAGGTCATCTGCGCCTGCATACGGGACTTGCCTTCCGCCAGGATTTCATAGAGACGCTTGGTATCCGTGAAATCACTGGTCATGACGATCTCGCGCATGAGGTCAACAGCTTCTGCAATACGGTCGTAAAACACCTTGGTCTTCAGTTCCAGCGTCAGGGTAAACTGATCTGTATCCTGTAATTTACCGTAGACGTTGTTCACCGCAGCCATACCTCCGGTGACCAGATTCATCTCGTTATACAGATCTCCGTAAGCATAATGCTCGGTATTCAGCAGTCCCAGACACCCTTTTAAGATACCGATATACGGGAAATATTTTCCGGGGATCTGATCCAGCTTGAAGATCAGACGTAAATAGCCGATGCCGTTGGTAAACAGATCATGATATAAAAGTGTGGTATCCCCGATATTCCGTACCTCGTTCACAGGCTGATTTGCCTCTTTTTTCATATCTTCCCGTTTTAACAGAGGGATCTTCTCCAGATCCTCCTTCGCGTCCTCGCTCTCCTGGAACGCAGTCAACTTGCGAAAGGTCTCTTTTACTGCTTCCAGTTCTTCCGGGCTCATGGCAGCTTTCACCCGCGCCAATTTCTTGCGCTGCTTCTGTTCCTGCTCCTCTAAGAGACCTAACTTCGGCTGCAGGATTACCACGCTGCGATGGGTATTGTCCAGCAGATATTTCCGAACCAGCCCTTCGAAATATCCGGTCTTAACATCCTTACGAAGTTCAGCGAAAGTATCGTTCGCCTCGATATGAATAAACGGCAGTCTGTCGTCATACAGCCAGCTGTCCAGTACCTGTAAGCCGTACATCAGCCCCTTGGGATAGGAACCGAAATCCGCCTCTCTGTATTTGAATTCGTAATAATTGATACCGGCAAGCAAGGCCTTCTCGTCGAAGCCTTTCGTTGCCAGGTTCTGAAGCACTTCCTCCGTCACCTGTAAAAATTCCTGCTCTTTTTCTACGGAAGTGTCCTTCGCCACCACACTGAAGTAGGGTTGGCGGATACCGTTCTCATAGATGCTGTAGACGTCCTTGCCCACGCCGCGGTCTACCAGCGCCTGTTTCAAAGGGGCGCCCGGTGCGGAACACAGGGCATAATCCAGGATCTGGAACGCAATGTAGAGCTTCGGGTCTAAGCTGTCGCCGACGCAGAAGTTCTGGGACAGATAGGTGTTCTCCTCCTCGTCCTCTCCCTCACCGATGGGACAATCTCTGACAATCCGGTTCGGGGTGGTAAACGCCGCCTCTTCCGTCACTTCGGAGTCCACCTCCAGAGCGTCGTAGGCAGACAGATAATGTTCGTCAATAAAGGTCAGTTTCTCCGCCATATCCATGTTGCCATAGAGATAGATATAGCTGTTGGAGGGATGATAGAACTTCCGATGGAAATCCAGGAACTCTTGATAGGTCAGCTCCGTAATCACCTCCGGGTCACCGCCGGACTCACAGCCATAGGTAGTGTGGGGGTACAGAGAGTTCATGATCTCCCGCTCCAGCACATCGTCCGGAGAAGAAAATGCTCCCTTCATCTCGTTGTAGACCACACCGTTGACCTTCAGTTCTTCCTCGTCACCTTCCAGTTCATAATGCCAGCCTTCCTGGCGGAAAATGGATTCGTTTTTATAAATATTCGGATAGAAAACCGCATCCAGATAGACGTGCATCAGATTTTGGAAGTCCTTGTCATTGCAGCTTGCCACAGGGTACACGGTTTTGTCCGGATAGGTCATGGCATTTAAGAAGGTATTGAGGGATCCCTTTACCAGTTCCACAAAAGGATCCTTCACCGGGAATTCCTTCGATCCGCAGAGTACGGAGTGTTCCAGAATATGTGCCACGCCGGTGGAGTCCTTCGGAGTGGTACGGAAACCGATGTAAAATACCTTATTATCATCATCGTTGGATACCAGTGCCACTCTGGCTCCGGTCTTTTTGTGACGGCACAGATAAGTTACACTGTTAATGTCCGGGATCTGACGTTTTTCTATGATCTCGTATGTGGATAAATCTTCTACTCTCATTTATGATGTGTCCTCTTTTCTAAATCTATCTTAATCGATTTCTTCGCTCTACGAGCTTTCGAAATCGTAACGACTATTCGTAATCCGGGCTATCGCCCTTCTTACCCATGTTCATTTGCTCCCCTCACAGAAAACCTCCGCTGTCTGCAAGCAGCCGCGCAGATTTCTGTGGGTGAGCTTAGTCTATCAAAATGCTGCAAGAGCCAGTTTGCTCATGGAGATTTCCTGGATGACGACGCCCTTCGCTTCTTTTTCTTCCGGCGTCATGGCAGTCAGTTCCCGGATGTTCAGTTCCTTCGTGACATAGCGTTTTTTGCCTCTGCCGAAGATCCCCTTTTTCTCCTCGATGATATTAATCTTCACTCTCGCCTTGATCCGGTCGTAGATCTTCACTAAAAAACTATCCGGCTTCAGATAATACAGATGGGTCTCCAGCGTATCCAGGGGATCCACTTCCTTTTCCGCTAAAATATAGCGTTCCACAATCAGGCGGAATTTAAACGCCACCTCATCCTGATCCAGGAGCTCCGCAAAGGTGTATTTCGCGCCTATGTAGACCTTCGCCGTATCCTGTAAGCTGTATTTATAATTCTCATAAACTGTCTTTTGCATT
>ERZ808240.996-NODE-996-length-36056-cov-6.909197_pt1 | contig 36056 bp, 29 predicted proteins | sample MGYA00521084_ERZ808240 | MGnify/ENA primary metagenome ERZ808240 (study PRJEB31516, sample SAMN03275571) | gut metagenome | biome: mammalia-associated habitat; material: feces | host: Papio cynocephalus | place: Kenya | collected 2012-08-06 ... | reverse complement strand
TGAGGAAGCCGGTGCCGCGCATCACTTCGGGGCGCACCAGCGTCGGGGTGATGGCCAGCACGAAGCCGTGCTCCTCGGCCTGGTCAACCGCCATGGTGAGCATGGCGATCTGCAGACGGGCCACGGCGCCGCGCAGGAAGTAGAACCGGGAGCCTCCGACCTTCACGCCGCGCTCCATATCGATGCCGGCCACACCACGGCCAAGCGTCAGATGGTCCTTGGGCTCGAATCCCTCGGCCGCAAAATCACGGATCTGGCCGACCTTCTTAACCACCACGTAATCGTCCTCGCCGCCTTCCGGGGCCTCCGGCTCGACGATGTTGGACAGTTTCCACATGGCGGTGGTGTAATCGCCGGTCGCCTTGTCGGCGATGGCCTTGAACTCGGACACTTTGGCCGCAAGTTCCTTGGTCTCGGCGATAAGGGCGGCCTTCTGATCGGCGGGAGCGGCGGCGACCTTCTTGCCGATCTCCTTCTGCTGGGCGCGGGCGGCCTCGAATTCCTTCAGGGTGTCGCGGCGGGCGGCGTCGGCGGCAAGCACTTCATCGACCAGTTCGACGGACTCGCCGCGCTTGCGCTGGGACTCCTTGACGATGTCAGCGTGTTCACGAATGAATTGAATATCAAGCATGATGCCCAGACTAGTGCCGCAAGCCGACACTTCGGCGACCCCATGCCCGATGCGGATATTCGCCCTCCAATGGTGCAGGTACTGTTCACGTCGACGCGCAATCGGCGACATGGCCACGGGCGCGTCCCACAATGGGAGACATGCCCAAACCGCTTCCGCTCGCCATCGCCGCCCTGGTCGCCGTCGCCGCGCTTGCCGTCATCGCGGTGGCGCTTTTCAAACTGCGCAGGCACCGGCGGCTCAACGCCGTGGTCGAGCAGCGCGACGGCGACGCCGAGAAAGTCAGATACGCCTTCGTCATCAATCCGTCAAAGCCGTCAGCCGACGAATTGCGCGGCAAAATCGAAACGTTCTGCGCGCAGAAGGCCATCGACTTCTTTTTCGTGGACACCCAGCTCGACAAGGACGGCAACGCCTGCGCCCACGAGGCGATCCGGCGCGGCGCCACGGCCGTGGTGGCGGTGGGTGGCGACGGCACCGTGCGCACCGTGGCCAGCGCCATGGCAAAATACGACGGCATCCCCATGGGCATCGTGCCGATCGGCACCGCCAATCTCTTCGCACGCAACATGGGCATCCCACTCGACGACGTGGACGCAGCCCTCACCGTCGCCACCTCGCACGGATCGCGCCACATCGACATGGGACGCCTGTGCGTCCTTGATTCCGACGAGCCGGAGCACGACCACGGCTTTTTGATCGTGGCGGGCATCGGCTTCGACGCGCTGATGATCGACGACACCAACCCCACCCTGAAAAAAAACATCAGCTGGCTCGCCTACTTCGCCTCCGCCACCAAACACCTGTTCTCGCCCAAATACCGCGGCGACGTGACCATGGTCGACCCGCACGGCAACGCGCACACCACCACAGGATTGTCGTTCCGCACCTTCATGGCCGGCAACTGCGGGCGGATCCCCGCGCTGAGCCTGATGCCCGAAGCGGTCAGCGACGACGGGTACCTGGATTTCGAGATCATCGACACCACCGGCGGCATCATCGGATGGGCGAACCTCCTCGGCGACGTGGTGCATCAGACCATCACCGGCAAAGCCAAGCAGAGCCCGCTGTCCACCAACTCCACCATCGACCAGTTCAAGGGGATCCGGGCCGAAATCACACTGGAAAAACCGGCGCTCGCACAGGTGGACGGCGATGTGCTGGGCGAGACGCGGCACATCGCGTTCTCCATCCAGAAGCAGGCTCTGTGCGTGCGCGTGCCCGAAGTCCCGGCCAAGCCAACCGGACTGATGGCGCTGTAACGTCGTCCGGTCGTTTCTGCGTGGCAAAATGGGGCCATGGTTGCAAACAATGCGGGCATGCCCGCCACCCCAGCTGATCTGATCAACGTCGACGAAGTCATCGGCAAGTACTATGACGTCGTTCCCGATCCGTCCATTCCCGAACAGCGCGTGTCGTTCGGCACCTCCGGACACCGCGGATCGTCGCTCAAGACCTCGTTCAACGAGGCCCATATCGTCGCCATCACCCAGGCCATCGCCGAATACCGCAAAAAGGCCGGCGTGACCGGCCCGCTGTACCTCGGCCGCGACACGCACGCACTGTCCGGCCCGGCGGAGAAAACCGCCATCGAAGTGCTGGTCGCCAACGGCGTGCACGTGCGCGTCGATTCGCGCGGCGACTACGTGCCCACCCCGGTGGTCTCCCAGGCCATCCTGACCCACAACCGTGCGGCGGACGGCACCCAACGCTTCGAAGGAGAGGGACTGGCCGACGGCATCGTGGTCACCCCGTCCCACAACCCACCCACCGACGGCGGCTTCAAATACGATCCGGTTACCGGCGGCCCCGCCCCCGCCGATGTGACCAACGCGATCGCCGCCCGCGCCAACGAACTGCTCGGCGATTTCAAGTCCGTCAAGCGCGTGCCGTATGAGCAGGCCATCAAATCCGATCTGGTCGAGGGCTTCGACTTCCGCGAGCACTACGTCTCCGATCTGGAGAACGTGATCGACTTCGACGTCATCCGCTCCTCCGGCGTGCGTCTCGGCATCGACCCGCTCGGCGGCGCATCCGTGAACTACTGGCCGCTGATGAACGAAAAGTACGGCCTGAGCATCGACGTGGTCCGCCCCGAGGTGGATCCGACGTGGAAGTTCATGACGATCGACCATGACGGCAAGATCCGCATGGACCCCTCGTCACCGTACGCCATGAAGGGCCTGGTCGACTCCCTGAACAACGGCGCATGGGACAAATACGACCTGGTGGGCGGCACCGATCCGGACGCCGACCGCCACGGCATCGTCTGCCCGAACTGGGGCGTCATGAATCCGAACCACTACATCGCCGTGGTCGTGGAGTATCTCTTCGGCGGCGCCCGCCCGGGCTGGCCCGACGGCGCCGGCATCGGCAAGACGCTCGTGTCCTCCTCGCTGATCGACCGTGTGGCGGCCTCCATCGGCGCCAAGCTCGTCGAAGTCCCGGTGGGCTTCAAATGGTTCGTCGATCCGCTGTTCACCGGCGAGGTGGCCTTCGGCGGCGAGGAAAGCTCCGGCATGTCCTTCCTGCGCAAGGACGGCCGCGTGTGGACCACCGACAAGGACGGCCTGATCCCCGACCTGTTGGCCGCGGAAATCACCGCGAAGACCGGCAAGAACCCGGCCCAGCTGCATCAGGAGCAGGTCGCCCGCTTCGGCGAAAGCTGGTACAAGCGCATCGACACGCCGACCACGCTTGAACAGAAGCAGAAGTTCGCCAAGCTCACCGGCGACGACGTGACCGCCACGCAGCTTGCCGGCGAGGACATCACCGCCAAGCTCACCGAGGCTCCGGGCAACCACGCCAAAATCGGCGGTCTCAAGGTCACCACCAGGAACAACTGGTTTGCCGCCCGACCCTCCGGCACCGAAAACATCTACAAGGTGTACGCGGAGTCCTTCGTCTCCCCCGACGCGCTGGACAAGGTGCTGGCCGAGGCCACCGAAGTGGTCGACAAGGCGCTGGCCGAATAAGTTCGCCTGCGCATGCCGCCAGCTTATACGGTGTGGGGGCGACGCCCGTTGAGGTGCCGTCCCCACACCGTATATGCGTCGACGACGGCCGAGGCTAGCGCTTCGACGTGATGTAGCCGGTGTTGAAGCCGAACAGATGCAGCCCCCGATGGAACCGCGCGTGTTCGATTTTGACACATCTGTCCATCACCACCTGCAATCCCCTCGATTCGGCGTATTCCGCCAAGTCGTCGTCCCAAATCCCCAGCTGGATCCAAAACACCGGCGAGCCGACGGCGGCGGCCTCGTCGACGATCGGGCGGATCTGCGACGGCCGGCGGAACACATCCACGATATCCGGCACCACCGGCAGCGACGCCAGGTCGGGATACACCGGATGCCCCAGAATCTCCCGAACCGTGGGATTGACGAAGTACACGTCATATCCAGTGGACTGCAGCAAATACGTGGCCACAAAATAGCTGGCCCGGGCCGGATTCGCCGACGCCCCGACGATGGCTATGGAACGCGCCCTGGCGAGAATGTCGCGCCGCACCGAGGCGCCAGGCTCAATCCAGCGACGCCGGTCGGGCGGCGTGGGCACCTCACATACGTAGGTCGGCTTCGGCGCCGACAGCGGCCCGCCGTCCGCCGGCACGTCGAGGGAAAGCCCCGGCTTCGCATCCTGCGCCATGTCATGCCTCCTTCGCGCTGATTCGAAGCGCGCGATCGATGTCCCGTATGATGTCGTCCACGTTCTCGATGCCGATGCTCAATCGGATGGTTCCCGCGCCGATGCCCGCCTCGCGCAACTGCTCCTCGCTCAGCTGGCCGTGCGTGGTGGACGCCGGATGAATGGCCAGCGTCTTCACATCCCCGATATTGGCGACATGGCTGACCAGTTCGAGCGAATCGATGAACGCCTTGCCCGCGGCGCGCCCGCCTTTGATGGTGAACGAGAAGACCGATCCAGGGCCCTTCGGCAGGTATTTTTTCGCCCGTTCATAGTGACGATGCGACGGCAGCCCGGCCCAAGCCACCGATTCGACCTGCGGATGCGTCTCCAGCCACGTGGCGATCCGACGGGTGTTGTCCACCTGACGCTGGACGCGCAATGGCAAGGTCTCGATGCCCTGCGCGATCAGAAACGCGGAGTGCGCCGACAACTCGGGCCCGACATCACGCAGCTGTTCGGCGCGCAATTTGGTCAGGAAGGCGTATTTGCCGAAATTGCCCGACCAGGTCAGCCCGTTATATGAGGCCACGGGTTCGAAGAACAGCGGAAAACGTTCGGGATTCCATGGGAACGAACCGGACTCCGCAACCACGCCGCCGAGGACCGTGCCCGCGCCGCTGAGGAATTTCGTGGCCGAATGAATGACGATGTCCGCGCCGAATTCCATTGGACGCAACAGATACGGGGTGGCGATGGTCGAATCGACGATCAGCGAGATACCCGCCTCGTGGGCCACCTTGGACAATCCCTCGATGTCCGCGATGTCACCGGAGGGATTCGCGATGCTTTCCACGTGAATGAACTTGGTGTTCGACCGAATCGCCGCGGCATAGGCCTGCGGATCGCCGTCATCCACGAAGGTGGTGTCGATGCCGAGACGACGAAGCGTCACGTCAAGCTGCGTGATGCTGCCGCCATACAGCTGCGCGGAGGCCACCACATGGTCGCCCGCCCCGGCCAGCGACAGAAAGGTGACGAACTGCGCCGACAGGCCGCTTGACGTGGCCACGGCGCCCAACGCACCCTCCAGACTGGCCACGCGCTCCTCCAACGCCGCAACCGTCGGATTGACGATGCGCGAGTAGATTTCGCCGTATTTGCGCAGCGCGAATCTCGCCGCGGCATCATCGGAATTCTCAAAAACGAACGCGGCCGATTCGTAGATCGGCAGCGCCCGCGCGCCGGTGGTCGGATCGGGAATATTGCCCGCGTGCACGGCGCGGGTTTCAAATCCATATTCGGTGTCGGCCATATCGCTCCTTCATCGCTTGTGACATTCGTGACGGTAATATTCGTGGAGGTAGTGTTCGTGGAGGTATTCGCCGGGTTTCCGAACGCTCAATCCAGCGTCGCGGCCGCACGGAACGCCCTGGCCGCCGATTCCACATCCCCGTCGGCATGCAGCGCGCCGCCGATGAGCAGCAGCGTATCGGGCCCGTAGCACTCCAGCAGCTGCGGCAGGCGTTCCAGATTCATACCGCCTCCAGGAGAGACAAGAGCCGGTCGGATGCCCGGAATGTCTGCCCGGGCATGGGCCGCGATGGACCGGCATTCCCGCTCGCTGAGACTGAACCGCCCGCCGAAGCTGGGGAAGATCACGGCATCCGCCCCCACCAGGCGTTCCAGCTCGCCGAACAACAGCCCCGGCTCGATGCCATGGCGCCTTGAAGCCGTCCACCCGCCGAGGAACGCCGGATGGGCGTACACGACGAAATCCTCCGGCGTATGGTCGCGCACATATCGCACCGAGTCGAAACCCGTGACGCCGGGCAGCACCAGAAAGCCGTGGGCGCCCGACTCGACCGCCAGTTCGATGGCATGGTCCCATTGGCCGGCCGGAGGGTTGAACGTGGGCAGGTACAGCGACGGCACACCGGTTTCATCCACCGCGCGACGCACCGCCTGCGCAACCGCGGGCACACGTTCGTCGAACGGCGCCCATACCTGGTTGCCCAGCCCCTGATCGTCCTTGATGACGTCGATGCCGCCTCTCGCGAAACGATAGGCGTCCTCGGCCAGATCGGCGACACCCAAACCGACCGGCTTCAATGCGGTGGCCAGCAGGGCACGCTGCCCGTCGGCGTGCACGAGATCGCGGACGCCCCGGATGCCCAGGCGAGGACCTCCCAGGGCCCTCAGCACCTTGTCGGGCAAATCGACGCCCACCAACCGCAGGTCGGGCAACAACGAACCGTTGCCCAGCAGCACCACCAGCAGTTGCGGGATTTCGTAGGCGCTCAGCTCCTGCGGATAGGCGATGGACGCTTCGACGGCATCATCGGCCGTGCGGCGCAGCGCCACCACGTGGGCCAGGGATCGGTCCGCCACGGCCGGCGCATAGGCGCGGGGGAATTCGTGGCTCTGTTCGACCGCGAGGGATTCCGCCCGGGCCTCCGCTTCGTCCGGATCCCCATAGAACACATATCGTGCGGTGATGATATCGGCCATCATGCCTCCTTGTCGTGGCTGCCGGCTCGGCCGGCACCGTCCACTGCAATGCCAGCGGCTTGCAACGCTCGGGAAATGGACACCTCATACGGCGCCCTGAGCACGCCCGCTTCGGTGATGATGCCGGCGATCAGCCTGCCGGGCGTCACATCGAACGCCGGGTTGTACACAGGCACCGTCGGATCGACCCCCGGTACGTCAAGCACCTCGGATGCGGCGCGCTGTTCAATGGGAATTCCCGCCCCGTCAGCCAATGAGGGGTCGAACGCCGACAGCGTCGCCGCCACATAGAACGGCACGCCCGCATCCCTGGCGGCGAGCGCATGCGCGAAAGTGCCGATTTTATTGGCGGTGTCGCCGTTCAGCGCAATACGATCGGCGCCCACGACAACCGCGTCGATCAGCCCTTCGTGCAATGCTGCAGCCGAGGCGGCGTCAACCAGCGCGGTGACGTCGACGCCGTTCCTGCGCAGCTCCCATACGGTCAGACGCAGTCCTTGGCGCAGGGGGCGCGTTTCGCTGGCATACACCGTCACCGGTTGCCCGCGCCGCGCCTTGGTGTAGATCACGCCAAGCGCGGTGCCGATGCCGGCAGTGGCGAGAATGCCGGTGTTGCAGTGCGTCAGGATGCGGTTTCGTCCGGCAAGCTCATCGGCGCCATACTCGCCGATCGCCCTGCAATTCGCCCTGTCATCCTCCAGAATGGCGATGCCCGCGCGAACGGCATCCAGCCAGCCGTCGTTCCCGTCGGCGACCGCCCCGGCTGCCTGCGCCACGCCATGCCGCAGCGCGACCGCGGTGGGACGCGCCCCGGACACCACGGACCTGGCCTCCTGCTCGGCCAACCCCTCACGCAACGCGAACGCATATCCGAAGGCTCCCGCCGCTCCGATGGAATTCGCGCCGCGAATGGCCAGCGTGCGGATGGCGTCAATCACCGATTCCGACGATTGCAGATCGACATACGCCAACGCACCGGGAAGCCGCCGCTGATCGATGATGCGCAGCACCTGCCGCGAGGCGTCCCAGTCAATGGCGTGCAGTTCGCCCATTTCCCCATCAGCCGTCATATGTCCTCCTTATCGTCCCGAACGTCATCGCATCGGTCAGCGCGGCACATGGTGCATCACCAGGCGTGCGAAGGCCCGACTGGCGGACACCGTTTCATGACGTTCCAGCAGCGCCTTGCCAAGGTCGAGCGCGAAGCGACTGGCAATCACCTTGCCGTCGTGGTCCAGCGTGTTGATGTCCGCCATCTGCGCCCAGCCGATGGTGCGCCGGATGATCTCGGCGCCGGCGAATCCCAGGGATTTGCGGAAGGTGTCGGCAAGCCAGCGTTCCAGGAACTCATCGCCGAACAACGGGTCGACGCGGTCCTTCCACAGCGTGCGCCATTGCGACGAGAATCCCCGCCATGTTTCGCCATAGGCGCCGAGCAGCCACTGCGAGAAATACGGCAGCTCCGCATGGTCGCCCGTACCGGCCGCAACCCGGTACTCCGCGGTATGCAGGGCGATGTCGCGGGCCTGGGCAAGCGCGTAGTTGCCGAGTAGAATGCCCAAGTCGAAGGCCACCGGCCCGTAGAAACCGAACTCGAAGTCGAAGACTTTCACATGCGACGCATCGTCGTCACGGCCACCTGCGAATTCGGCGGCGTTCGCCGCCATGGGCGCCTCGGGCCTGACGAATATCGAGCTGGTATGCAAGTCGCCATGGATCAGCGCCTCCGGCGAGGTGAGGAACGCATACTTGAGCCGGGCGGCCTGCGCGCGCACATGGTCGTCGCGCAATGCAAGCACCTCCGGGGTCACCTCCGGCTCCCAGGAATTGTGCTCATGCTCGAAATACGGCTCCGTGAACACCAGATCCTCGGTGATCTGCTCCAACTCCGGATTGATGGCATCCGCGGCGGCGCGCTGCACCGACTGCGGATCGTTGGCGAAATACGAGGTGCCGAACGCGAAGCGCGCCTCGAACCGACCTACGTCATATGCCGCGCCGGGCGCCACCTGCTCGTTGTCCAGCGCCGAACGCCACACGGTCCAATCGGACAGATCCTCGATGGCGACCAAACGACGACTCTCATCCAGCCCGTAATATTCGGGGCTGAATCCGGCGGCGTATTTGGCACTGGTCGCAAGCCCCCGGGCCTCGCGGAAAATGCTGTCCTCGGTGACCTTCCACGAATGGTCGGAACGGACATACGGCAGGGTTTGCTTGATGATCAGCGAACGATCCCTCGCGTCCTTGACCAGGAACACCAGATTGAGGTTGCCGTCGCCGATTTCCCTGGCGCTCAGCGTCGCGGTGTCCACCAAGTCGCGCAATTCAGGACGCGACGCGATGTAGTCGGCGATGGTGGATGTGGTGAGCAGTTCTGCGCTCATGGGTTTGTCCCTCCTTGATATGGATCGCCGCCACCGTCAGGCGGCAATCGCCTTCCGTCGTCCGGATTGCTCCCCATCCGACGTCGCACGCGCACGCGAGGCATGCGAACGAGTGGAAAAACTGACGATCAGCGCCAGCACGAGCAACGCCCCCTTGATGAAATCCTGCGTGTAGTACGGCACATTGAACATGGTCAGGCCATTGACGACCACGCCGATGAACAGTGCGCCGACCACCGAGCCCAGGGCATTCGCCCGGTTGGCGCCGAGCAGCGTGTAGCCAACCAGCGCGGCGGCCACGGCCTCGAGCAGATAGGAACTTCCGACGTTGACGTCGCCACGGCCCACGCGCGCCACCAGGATCACGCCACCGAGGGATGCCAGAAAACCGGAGATCATGTAGGCAAGCACGCGATACACCTTGGTGTTCGCACCGGCGAGTCGCGCAGCCTCCTCGTTGCCGCCGATGGACTGCATGATACGCCCCGTCCGCGTGCGCCCCAGAAATACGACCACCAGCACGGTCGCCGCCACCAGCACGATCACGCTGAACGGCACGCCGGAGATCTTCCCGCGCCCGATCCACAGGAACTCCCGGGCGAACTCGCCCTTGGCCGGGGCCCCGTTGTACCCGTTGCCGTTGGACACGGATTTGCCGGCGGTCAAAATCAGCGACAGTCCGGAGAACACGAACATCGTGCCCAAGGTGGCGATCATATCCGGCACTTTCGCCAATACGATCAGCAGACCGGAGAACAGCCCGATCAGCACACCGCCCAACAAGGCGGCGATCAGCGACAGCCACCAGGGCCACGCAAGGAAAATCTGGGTGGCGGCGGCCACCATCACGGTGAACGAAACCGTCGAGCCGACGGCCATGTCGAAGCCGTTGACCGTCAATGAAACGGTCAGGCCGAGCGCGACCAACGCGGTGGCCACCACCGACTGCAAGATGATGAACGCATTGACGGTGGTGCGGAAGGCCGGCTGGAACGCGGCGAACACCCCCACCACCGCGACGAACAACACGATCAGGCCATATCTATTGACGAATCCTCCGATGTTGCGCATCACGCGGCTCCTTCCAGATCTTCAGCGGCGTCAACAGGTTCCCACCGTCCCGAAGAGGCGATCAGACTCGCCAACTCCTCGGTTGTGGTCTCACGGGGGTCGATGTCGCCGACGACGCCGCCATTGGCGAACACCAGCACGCGATCGGCGATTTCCATGATTTCCTCGGGGTCGGAAGACACCACGATGGCGGTTTTCGAAGCATGCAGCATCTGCGCGATGTCCCGGCGGGCGCCGATGTCGATGCCGCGGAAGGGCTCGTCGAAAATCAGCAGATCGGATTGCGCGGCCACCCAACGCCCCACAATCACCTTTTGGCGATTGCCACCGGACAGCGATTCGATCGGCGCATCCGGCCGGCCGCTGCGGATATGCAGCCTGTCGATGATGGACGCCGCCTCATGGCGCTCCTTGCGCGCGCTCAACAACCCGAATGGTCCGCGATAACGACCGAGATCCGGCAACGTGAGGTTCTGCGCTATGGTCCACCCGGGTATCTCCCCCAGCCGGCTGCGGTCCTCAGGCACGAATCCGATACCGCGCTTGATGGCCTGGCCCGGATGCCTCACCACCAAGGGACGCCCCTTCCACGTCACCGTGCCGTCGATCAGCGGACTGGCGCCGACGATCTGCGAGACCAATTCGGTTTTCCCCGCGCCCAGCAGTCCCGTGATGCCGAGAATCTCATGCTCATAGACGTCGATATCGCTTTGCGGACCATCGGCAAACGCGCGAACGCCACGCAGGGACAGCAGCGGCCTGCGCGAGGGGGCAGCCGCGGCCGAGGCGCGGTCGGAGTCGCCGCGGTCGACGACATGGCCCGACAAACGGCCAAGCATGGCCGTCACCAATGCGGCGGCATCGAAAGGCCGGGAGAATTCGGCTTCGACGACGCCGTTCCTCAGCACGACGACCCTGTCGCATAATTCCATGGTCTCCCCGAGATGATGCGTGATGTAGATGATGGCGGTGCCCGCCTCGGCAAGCGCATGCACGCGATCATGCAGCCGACGTTGCTCATCGACGCTGAGCGCCGCAGTCGGCTCGTCGAGGATCAGCAGTTTCGGATTCGTGGACAGCGAACGGGCGATCAGCACCTGCTGGCGCTGGCCTGTGGGCAGGTCGCGCACCAAAGCGTCGAGATCGATGCCGTCCAACTCGTCACCGGCGATCCGTCTCGCCTCCTTCTCGATGGCGGTGGAGCCTGCGTACGCCGGGAACAATCCCTGGATGATGCGCGGCAGCACCAGGTTATACGCCACGGAACAGTCCGCCACCAACGCATCATCGGGATTCTGGACAATGGTTTCGACGCCCGCCCGCGAGGCGGCCGCCACCGATCCCAAGACCGCGGTGCGGCCTTCGATCGCCAGGCTGCCCGACGTGGGCGGCAGCGCGCCGGAGATGATGGAGGTCAACGTGGATTTGCCGGCGCCGTTAGCGCCCAGCAGCCCGACTATTTCGCCGGCGCGAACGTCGAAGTCGACGCCTCGCAGGGCATGGGTGGCGCCGAAATCCTTGGTGACGCCCCTGACCTCCAGTACCACGGGCGAACTGCTAACCATAGTCATTGATCCTCTCGAATAGGCAATACCGCGAAATCACGCGCAAAAATCACGATGGACGCGAAGCCGGCTATCCCTTGATGGCGGAGATGTCGTCGGTGCGCAGATCAGGGAACGCCGAGATCAGCCCGGACACGCTGGTGATGTTCTGCTTCCTGAGCTCATCGGCGGTTACCAGCGACGGCGGCACCACCACCTCCTTGGAATCGGTTTTCTTCTGTGCGGCCAAATAGGCGGTGCGGAACGTCACCGCGCCATCGTTGGACGGATCGGTGGTGGCGGTGGACACCCACGGACTGCCGTCCTGGGTCAGCACGGAGATGTCGGCATCGGAAATGTCCACGCCATACACCTTCACGGCGTCCGACAATCCGAGCTCCTGCACGGCCTGGGCCGCGCCCTTGGCGAATTCGTCGTACGGGGCGAAGATCGCGGCCACACCAGGATTGGCCTGCAATGCGGCCTTGGTCTGCTCGGCGGTCTGCGCCGCGGTGGATTCGTTGACGACACCGACCTGGGCCACCTGCTCAAGACCGGGGTTGTCCTTCTTCACCTGTTCCCACTCCGCATTTCGGCGGTCCAGCGGAGCGAAGCCCGCCACATACGCATAGATCACCTTGGCCGTGCCGCCGGTACGCTCCAGCAGCGGCTGCACGGCCAGTTTGGCGAGTTCGGCGTCGGACTGGGACACTTTGATCGCACGATCGTCATTGATGACGGAATCGAATCCCACCACGGGAATATCGGCGTCAAGCGCCTGCTGGGCATTGGGCGTCACGCCCTCCAATGCGTGATCGACGATCAACGCATCCGGCTTGGTGGCGGTCAGCGACTCGACGTCGAGGATCTGCTGGCTGTCGTCGCCATTGGCGTCCTTGACGTTCAGCGCGACATTGTACCGCTTCGCCTCATCCTTAAGCCCCTGCAGCCACTGCACATAAAAATCCGAATCCGTCGCCCGCACCGAAACGCCGATGGTAACCGTGTCCTTCGAACCACCGTCACTCGAGGTCTGCGCGCCGCAACCACCAAGCATCAGGGCGCCCGCCACGGCCAGCGCGGCGATACCGGTCAATCGCTTTCCAATCGTCATGATGCATTCCCTCTCTTGTTGCCGAATACGTACCGCTCTCCCGCAGGTCATCCTGATCGGAAGGCACGCCCCACTGTACGAACGCGATCCCACGCGGCAGGCCGGCCTGCCATAGCATCTGCTTATAGCCCGCTCGAAAAGCCCCGCGAACACTGGGTTTTCGACATATCCGCATCGCTATAGGCCCTGCCTATTACCGGCACCAAGCAACACCAAGAGCCATTTGCGGCGCATCAACCGCATCGCGACGTCCGCAAGGATATAAATGGATACGAGTCCAAGTCACAGCGGCGCATCAGCCGATCCGTCATCGAGGGGAGCATCATGCCCAAGCCATTGCACGCCGTCACCCCGGCATTCCGCCAGCAGAAGGAGCCGTATCGCTGGCCGGAGGTCGAGCCGCTGATCTACAAGGAACACGACACGACATTCCGGTCGGTGACGCGGCGCGTACTATTCGACGACGACTGCGAGCAGAACAATCAGGTGAGGTACTTCGAAGTGGCCCCGGGCGGATGGACCACCTTCGAACATCATTGGCATACGCATGAGGTGGTTGTCTTCCGGGGCAGCGGCACCGCGCTGGTGGGCTCCGAGACGCGGCACGTGGAGCAAGGCGACCTGGTGTTCGTGGATCACGACGAATGGCACCAGTTCAGCGCCACCGACGGCCAGCCCCTTGGCATCATCTGCATAGTGACGGTGCCGCGCGACCGACCCGTGCGACCGACCGCACAGGATCTGGAGGCGATCTATGCGTCGCACCCCGAGCTGAAGGATGTGATCCGCGTCTGACGCCGGCGCGTCGCGCCTCCGGCCGGCTGCGCCCGACGACATTCCCCACGACGACATCTCCCGCCATGTTCCGTAAGACCATGCCGTAGGCTGGGAAGTTATGACACATGACGAGATCGTGGTATCCACAGACGGTTCGGCACTGGGGAATCCCAACGGCCCCATGGGTTGGGCGTGGGCCGACCACGCCCATAACACAGGACACCAGCCGGGCCATGACCATGATGAGCGCGGCCATGATGCGGGCGGCGCCACCAACGGCACCAACCAGATCGGGGAATTGTGCGCGGTGCTGATGGCGCTGCGCGCGCATCCCGGTCCCAGACCGCTGCTAATCGAATCCGATTCCCAATACGCCATCAACTGCTCCACCACATGGGTGCGCGGCTGGAAGAGGAATGGCTGGAAGAACTCGCAGAAGAAGCCGGTGAAGAACGCCGAACTGATCAAGGCGATCGACGCCGAGATCTCCAAACGCGAAGGGCCCGTTCATTTCAAATGGGTGAAAGGACACGCCGGCAACGCAGGCAACGAACTGGTGGACGAGCTGGCGCGCACCTACGCGGGCGACTGCCGTTCAGGCGCGCGCGACGGATATCTGCCGATCGAGGGATGGCAATCGCTGCTGGCTTCCGAATACGCACAGGGTCTTGACGTGCCGCCGGATGTGCAGCTGGTGTTGGACGGCAAGGCGGACGCGAACTCCCTGCAACGTCCGAAGTCAGAACAGCCCAACCATTCGTCACCGGCCGCCCGACCGGTTCCGTCGCTGGCCGACCGTCTGGCAGAGCCTGAAGGGGTACCGGATTACGGCGATTTCTCCGGCGCAACGGACACCGACAACGGCAATAACGGCGAGACTTCCGCGCCAAGCGACGGAGATGACGCCACCCCCGTCGCCAACGCACCCGTAGCGTCCGCCAACGCATCAAGCGTCACGGGACTGGTCGTCACCGGTTCGATCCGCATCACGCCCGCACCATCGACGTCCCCCCGCTGGGCCGGCAAGGATCTGCATATCACCGGAACGATTCCGCTGGACGGCGGCGAGATCACCATTGACGCGCCGATCGGCCAGGATGGCGCGATCAGGCTGGATGGCGCGACCTTCAAGCTCAGGGACGTCCGCGAACGGTAGCCGTCACCCGGACGCGCATCGCAAACCCGTCGTAGACTGGAACCAAGTACTCGTATGCTTGAACAGTCAAGGAGGATTTCATGGACAAGGCACAACAGGATGCCCTTAAGAAAGCGGCCGGCATTGAAGCGGCCAAACTCGTCACCAACGGTATGGTCGCAGGACTGGGCACTGGCTCCACCGTCCGGTTCCTCGTCGACGAACTCGGCCGCCGTGTCAAGGAGGAGGGCCTTGAATTCACCGGCGTCACCACTTCACGCCGCACGCAGGAGCAGGCGGAAGGCTACGGCATCAACATCGTGAACATCGACGATGTCGACCACATCGATCTGACCATCGACGGCGCCGACGAAGTGGACAAGGACTTCAACGGCATCAAGGGCGGCGGCGCGGCGCTGCTATGGGAGAAAATCGTCGCGACCAATTCCAACAAGATCGTGTGGATTGTGGACGAGTCCAAGGTGGTGGACACCATCGGCGCGTTCCCGCTGCCGGTAGAAGTGATCCCCTTCGGCGCCGGCCATGTGATCAAGACGTTCAAAGCCAAGGGGTACAAGCCGGTGCTGCGCCTCAACGCCGAAGGCGAGCCGGTACGCACCGACGAGAACAACTATGTGGTCGATCTGCATCTTGGCCGCATCGATCACCCGTCCGATCTGGCGGAGGACCTCATCACCACCGTCGGCGTCGTCGAGCACGGCCTGTTCCTCAATATGGTCGACACCGTCATTGTGGGCGACCCCAATGGTCCTCGTGTGATGACCAATTCGAACAAGTAGCTCGAACAAGTGGCCGGAGGCGAGGCGCCCGACGTCATACGATAAAACCCCGCGATTCGTGGAATTTCCTATGAATCGCGGGGTTTACGTTCATCTCGCCGACATCAGCGGCAAGACTACTTGCGCTGGTGACGAGTCTTGCGCAGCAGTTTGCGGTGCTTCTTCTTGCTCATCCGCTTGCGGCGCTTCTTGATGACGGAACCCATCGTTCAGCCTCCGATCTCTACTAGTAGAAAAGTTGCAACTTTCCCGATTGTACACGCATTATTCGACGAGCGCACATGACGTCCACCAAACGCTGCGGCGTGGCGCTTGTGACGAACGTCATGCGGGGCATCCGGGGGCGGCCGGGGGTTACAGCGGGTTACAGCGGGAAACGCTTCGTCAGATCCTGCACGGCCTGCTTGGCACCGGTCGCGCGGAACACCACGGTGTCGTTCTGCCACACGGACACGGCGTTATTGGTGTTGGAGGCGTCCTCCCTGGTGACGTACGAGCCGGTATTCGATCCCGACACCTTCACGTTGCCGGACGCGAGCTCCTTGCCGGTGAGGCCGCCAGTCAACGCGTCGTACTGCTTCTTGGCGCTGTCCTTATCAGACCACTGGGCGACCACCAGCGTGACATCGTTGGCATCGTCGCCGGTGGAATACACTAGGGTGTATTCCTCAATCGGCGCCGCGGATGTCCATTCGGTTGAGGCGGACGCCGCCGTACGCGCATAGTTGAGGACGGTATCCGGCATCGCCTTCAGCAGTTCCGAAGCATCCGAAGGCAGCGCCGAGGCGGAAATCGTGGGGGTGGGGTCAGCCGTCTGCGTGGCCTGGGCCGAGGGCTCCGCGGTAACGGTCTCCTCCTTCCTCACCGCCCATCCGGGCACCCAGAATGCGGTGACGACCGCGACGACCACCACCACGGCGGCGGCGATCACCACGGCCACGGTGCGGGTATGCGAATGGGCGGACGACGCGGACGATGCGGACGACTTGGCTTGCGGGGACGGAGCTTGATTCTCAGACATATCTTGATTCTTGCACAATTCGCAGACGCACCGACGTGAGTGGACCCACACGTGGGCCAGCACGATGTCAAACTGGGTGGATAGCGTCGAGGGCATGGCAAAGAATCCCACGCATTTCCTCTGTTCCAAATGCGGATGGAGTGGCGCCAAATGGTTCGGACGATGCCCCGAATGCGGCCAATGGGGCACAATCGACGAATTCCACGAGGCCCGTCCCGCCGCGCGATCGCGCACAGGCGCGGGCATGCGGCAGGCGGGGGATGCACACGGTGCCGCCGGACGGGTTTCACGCACTCAGGCCGCCATCGTGGCGGAGGAGGTGGCACAGCCGATCACGCAGGTGGACACCGCGTCCACAAGCCGCATAGCCACGGGATTCGCGGAATTCGACCGCGTGCTCGGCGGCGGCATCGTACCCGGATCCGTGGTGCTGGTGGCTGGCGAACCAGGCATCGGCAAATCGACGCTGCTGCTGGAAACCGCGGGTCATGTGGCGCGGCATAGCGCGCACAGCGCGGTCCATGGAGGAAACTCCGTGCTGTACATCTCAGGCGAGGAGTCGCAGGCACAGGTGCGTATGCGAGCCAGCCGCATCAACGCCGTGGAAGACAATCTGCTGCTCGCCTCGACCACCGATCTGGCCACCGTCTTGGGTCTGATCGAGCAGACGCGGCCGGCGTTGGCCATCGTCGATTCCGCGCAAACCATCACCTCGCAGGACGTGGACGGCATTTCCGGCGGCTCCACGCAGGTGCGCGAAGTGGCCAGTGCCTTGATCGACGCAGCCAAAACGCTGGATGTGCCGGTGCTGCTGGTTGGGCACGTCACTAAGGACGGGTCGATCGCCGGACCCCGCACTCTGGAGCATCTGGTCGATGTGGTGTGTCAGTTCGAGGGGGACCCGGAAACCGCGTTGCGACTGCTGCGCGCGGTGAAGAACCGTTTCGGTCCGACGGATGAAGTGGGTTGCTTCGACATGAGTGGCGAAGGCATCGAGGAGGTCACCGACCCCTCGGGGCTGTTTCTCTCCGATGGCGTCGCCTCAGACGGCTCGCCCGAATCGGACGGTTCGGACGGCGCCAATCCCACGGGCACTTGCGTGACGTTCACGCTTGACGGGCATCGCAGCCTGCCAATCGAAATACAGACCCTGGTCACCAATTCGGTGCTGCCGTCACCGCGCCGCGCGGTCAACGGCGTGGACACCAACCGTCTGGCGATGCTGGTTGCGGTGCTGTATCGACACGGGCATATCAATATGCTCGCCAACGACGTATACGTGTCCACCATTGCCGGCGGCCTCGCCAGGGAGCCCGCATGCGACCTCGCCATCGCCGTGGCATTGGCGAGTGCGGCCAAATCCGCTCCCGTACCGCGCACCTCATGCGCGATCGGGGAAATCAGTCTGACCGGTCAGGTGCGTCCGGTCCCGCGGCTGGAGCATCGGTTAGCTGAAGCCTCCAGATTGGGATTCTCGCGGGCGATCGTGCCGATCAATCGGCGCAGGGGACGCCCACTGCATGTTGATGGCCTTGAGATCGTCGAGGTCGCGAACCTGCACGACGCGCTGGCCGTGCTGAACATCGCACGCTAAGCCAGATCTGCCAAATGCGTTAAGCCAGATCTGCCAAATTTGGCAGATCATTGCCCTACGGAGCCGAAAATACATGCTCAGTGGAATGATCTGCCAAATTTGGCACGGTTTATTTGATCAAGCGAATGCGATCACTCGTCAACGCCCCACACGCGAACCTTGCCCGGAGCCACGTCGCCCAGCAGATGCTTCGGCGCCGGGTTGAGCTCGAACTTGTCGTCCTCGGGCACATCGGACTCGTTGATGGCGAAGTTCGACTTGTGCACGGTGACGGTACCCCAGGCCGGAACGGTGACCTTCTGCCATGCGGCGCCTTCACCGTTGATGGTGACGGCCGCTTCGATCGGCTCGCCGGTCGGATTGTAGATGTGGGCGGCCACATCGCCATCGGGGGCGAGGAAGGCCACGGAGCCGAGACCGCCGGACCAGCCGTCCGGAGTGTAGTTGGAGGAGCGCACCACCACGGAGCCGGGCTTGACGTCCTGGCCGAAGGCGCGCAGCATGAAGTATTCGAGGTTGCGGATGACTTCGCCGGTTTCATGCTGGATGGTCACCACGCCGCGGCGGCCGGTGGCGCCGACCTGGTTCGGCAGGCCGCGCTCGTCCAGCGCCATGTTCCACAGGGCAATGAAGCTTTCGCCGTTGCGGACCAGCCAGTTGCCGATGATGCCGGACATGATGTGGGCAGCATCTTCGACGGTTTCGTCGATCATGCAGCGGCGTTCGGTCATGCCGAGAAGCCAGTGCGGATACGCGCGGGAGGCGTTGAAGAAGTTGGAGTACGGGCCTTCGTAGGTGTGCACGGTCAGACCGTCGATGGAGGATGCCTGATCGGGCGTGACGAGCTCGCGCACCGGCCACTGCAGATTGTGGGTGGAATCGTCGTTGATGAAGATGCGCATCTCCGGGAACTTCTCGTTCATGGCGGGGCGCAGGAAGTTGTGGGCGAATTCGGCCTGCTGCTTGAGGGTCCACATCATGGCCGGCCACTTCGGCGCGTTGGACGGCTCGTTCTGGACGGTGACGCCCCAGATCGGAATGCCGATCTTGGCCATTTCCTCCACGTACCGCACGAAGTAGCGGGCGTAGCAGCCTTCGAAGGAGTCATGCATCGGGTCGAAGCCGTTGCCGGTCCATTCGTTGAAGCGCAGGTGGCCGCCCTGGCACAGGTGGCCCGTGTTCTTCATCCACGCCGGGGCCGACCACGGGGAGGCGATGATCTTGACGGCCGGGTTGATCTTGAGGATTTCAAGCACCACGGGAATGATGTACTTGAAGTCCTTGGTGGCGTCGGGGGCACCGGGTTCGCCCTCGCCAAGCGAGAACTTGGTGAGTAGGTTGTCATGCTCACCGAAGGGCACGTCGTCGTAGGTGTAGTACGGCTGGGAGCTAGGTTCGCAGGAGCCGAGCGGGATGCGGATGACGGAGAAACCGCCCTTGGCCGGGTTGAAGGCATCGTCGAGGAAGGCATGGCGCTGTTCGGCGTTCATGGACCCCCAGATCAGGGAGGCGGCCGCGTCGGTGATGGCGGCGCCGGCGCCGATCCAGGGCTGCTTGCGGTCGGCGGTGTCGATGACGATGCGCGCGGCGTCGCCGGATTCGGTTTCGACGGCCGGGGTGGCGATATGTTCACGGCGCTGTTTCAAGTCGCCGGAGGTCACCGTCCAGAATTCGTTCTTGAATGCACTAGCCATGGGCGTTCCTTTTCCTTCTGTTCTGCCGCCACGACTCCGTGACGGTCCGTATTGCGCTGACAGCAGCCATCATACATCAAAGAATCACTTTCAATCAACTTCAATCAAAAGCGATCATTTATGGCAGGATGCTGACTGGTCCATTCTATATCAGAATTGATCACTTACCGATACGATGCGTTATTATTGATTGAAAATGACCACGTCTTGATGTGATGAATCCTTCAATAGGGATCGATTGACCACATGCAGACGGTAACCGCGAGGAAGCGAAATGGCTGAAGAGAGCACGAATGATCAGAGCAAGCGCGACTTGCTGCCCGCCGAGCGTCAGGACATGATCCTGAGCCTGCTCACCCGGCAAAGCGTCGTCACCGTCTCCGAATTGGCGGAATTGCTCAACACCACGGAAATCACGGTGCGACGCGACCTGACCATTCTCGCCCAGGCCGGACTGCTGAAGCGAATCCGCGGCGGAGCCATGTCGCTGTCCGGCTCGGCCACCCGCAAGGACAGCCCAACGCCAATGCCCTCCCCCGCGCTGCAGACCGCCACGCTGTCCACGCCGGAAGATATCAACGAGCTGCCGCTGCCCACCGGCCTTGCGGACCGGAGCAACCAGCCCGTTATCGGCGTGATGCTGCCGGAACCGAGTTTCTTCTGGCCGGCCGTCGTCGATTCGATCCGCGAAGTCGCCACGGAACTCGGAGCCCGCATCGTCTCGCGCGAAAGCTCCTATGACAAAATCGACGAAACCAAGATCCTCGACTGGCTGGCCAAGGAACCAGCGCTCTGTGGATTGATCGTCTCGCCTTCCGGACGCCCGGAGATCGCGGAGCGAACCTGGGGCTGGATCGAACACGCTCCGGTGCCGGTGGTGGTCGTGGAACGCGACCAGCCAATGCTCGGCACCTGCTTCGTGGACTCCGTGCGCACCAACCACCCCTACGGCGTGCGCAAGGCGGCCGTGCATTTCCTCAACCACGGCCACACCCGCATCGGCGCCGCATTCTCCACCACCCCCACATCGGCAGTGATCGAAAACGGCTGGCGGGACATTCTCGAGAACGGCAGCCGCATCGACTGCCCGTTCATTCTGAACAACATCGCCCCCTACGACACCAGCGGCGTGGACGAAATCGCCGAGACGATCATCCAGTCGGGCGTCACGGCCGTATTGGCGCATTCCGACTACCTGGCCATCGCCATCGCGCAGGTCCTGGAACGCAAGGGCAAACGCATACCCGACGACATCTCGATGATCTCCATCGACGGCTTCGCCACGCCAAGCTCGAGGCCGCTCACCGTACTCCGCTCCAATGCGAAGGACCTTGGGGAAGCCTGCGTCCGCACGCTTATGCAACGCATCGCCAACCCGGATTCCGCCACCAGGCACATCCTCATCGACCCAACATTGATCGACCGCGGATCCGTGACCGACATTCGCCGACACGACATTCGCTGACACGACGCCACACATCACCGGAAACAGCGGTCACGAAAACATCCGCACATGCAAAAAGCCGTGGCCTGACGATCCTTGACGAATCGTCGGGCCACGGCTATGCGCTATGCGGGACTACCGGAAACGGAGGCGAACCGAATCAGGCCTCGTAATCCTTGTCCTTGCTCTCCTTGATCACGAACAGGGCGACCAGGGCGATGGCGGCCATAACCACCATGTAATAGCCCACGCCGGCAATGCCGACCTTCGGGTTGTTGACGAGCGCCTGGGCAATCGTCGGAGCGAACGCGCCACCGAAGATCGCGGCGAGGTTGTAGCTCAGTCCGGCGCCGGAGTAGCGCACATTGGTCGGGAACAGCTCAGGCAGATATGCACCGCACGGTCCGAACAGACCGCCCATGATCATGAAGCCGATGCACAGGAAAAGCATGACGTTGACCACGTTGTGCACCAGCAGCACCGGGGTGAAGAAGCTGAACACCAGAGCCACGGCGGTGGCGAGGATCAGCACCTTCTTACGGCCGTACTTATCGGCGGCAAGGCAGGAGACCACGATGAACACGGCGAAGAAGAACACGGACACCATCTGCATGGCGAGGTACTGCGGCTGAGTGAACTTCAGCACCTTCACGCCATACGACAGGGACCAGGTGCCGAGCACGTAGAACAGGGTGTAGGTGATGCCCATGGCCAGCGTGCCAAGGAGCACTTCCTTCCAGTACGGGAGCAGGCCACGAAGCGGGTGCTTGGTGGTGCGCTTCTCGGCGGCAGCCTTCTTGAACACCGGGGTCTCGGACATGCGGGCACGCACATACAGACCGATCGCAACCAGCACGATGGAAGCGAGGAACGGGATACGCCAACCCCAAGCGCCCATCTGGTCGGCACCAAGATGAGTGGTGAGCAGCAGGTTCAGGCCATACGCGCAGAAGAAGCCGATCGGGGCGCCGAGGTTCGGGAAGGAACCATACAGGGCGCGCTTGTTGGCGGGAGCGTTCTCGGTGGCCACCAGAGCGGCGCCGGACCATTCACCGGCGAGGCCCACGCCCTGGCATGCGCGGCAGAGGCACAGGATGATGATGGAGACGCCGCCCACGGCCTGATATCCAGGCAGGCAGCCGACGAGGAAGGTGGCGATGCCCATGGTGAGCAGGGCGATCACCAGGGTCTTCTTACGACCCATCTTGTCACCGAAGTGGCCGAACAGCATGGAGCCGAACGGACGGGCCAGGAAGGAGACGGCGAATGTGGTGAACGCCATGATCTGGGCCAGGGCCGGATCGGTGACGTTGGCGAAGAAGATCGCGCCGAAGTAGCTGGCGGCGGCGATGGAATAGCAATAGTTGTCGTAGAACTCAATGGCGGTGCCGACCATTGACGCGGCGATGATCTCAGGAACCGAATCCCTCTTGGCTCCCGTATTCTCTGCAGACATAACTGCGGTTGCAGACATGTGATGTACCTTCTCTATGTTCGAAACTCATTCGAATCTCAGTAGGCACTGAGCACGTCCGGATGTTGGCCTTGTGGGCGCATCAACGGCCGTACGTCAATGTGCCATGACCAGAAGATAGGTATAATCTATGAGCCCCCCGAGCGTTCACATAGTCCACATTATGAACACGACATCAGTTCGACAATTCCTCGCTACAGGCGCTTAACAATATCGACGGCCAGACGCGCGGCCGTGTCGGCATACTTGGAGATATCGAAGTCGGCGAACACCTCGTAATCGGTATCGGCGTTATCCGAAAGCGCCCGGATCACCAGCGCGGGCACGCCGTTGCGGGCGGCCACATGCGCCACGGCGGCGCCCTCCATCTCCACGGCATCGGCGCCGGTGCGACGAATCACCTCATCGACCTTCTCAGGCGTGTCGACGAAATAATTCCCAGACGCGATAATGCCGGTGATATGGTGAATGCCCATATCGCGAAGCGCCTCATCGGCCACGGACAGCAGATGACCGTCCGAATGGAACTCCTCGACGGGAGACTGCTCACTGCCGGGCGTCCACTGTCCCACCAAGCGCATATCGGTGTCCAGATAACGCAGCGTACCGCCAAGCACCACATCGTTGATATGCATCGCCCTGTTGAGATTGCCGGCGATACCCGAAAAAATCACCGCATCGGGATGATACGAATCAATAAGCCGCTGCGTGGTGGCCGCGGCATTCACCAAACCCATGCCGCCGACCGTCGCCGCAACGGTGACGCGCTCACCGGCGTTGGAAACCAGCGACCCGCGATTCACCCGAAGGCTGGCGCCTTCGTCCACGGCAACGTTATCGAGAGATTTGGCGATCAGGGATACCTCATCGGATAGAGCGCCGATGATTGCAATGGTAGCCACGGTTTTTTCCTTTCGTAGATGGTGGGGACGGAGGTGGCGCGCATGCGCATGCACGCTCAGGTCCGTTCGGACAAGCTTACGGTCACGCGCATACACATCGTCTTCCGCCCCTTGGAGCCTCGCCTCGGGGAGACCATGCTTTGTGAAACGCGGGGATCAGCGCCAGCGCCTTACTTCCACGGCCTCGGCCAGTTCGCGCAGCAGACGTTCCGTTTCGGGCCAGCTGATGCATTTGTCGGTGATCGACTTGCCGTACACCAACCGGTCGAGCGGCGCGGCCGGCTGGTTGCCGCCTTCGATGAAGCTTTCCATCATGATGCCGGTGATGCCACGCTCGCCATTGGCGATACGACCGGCCACGTTCCGCACCACTTCGGCCTGTCGATGCTCGTCCTTGCCTGAATTGCCATGGGAGCAATCAATGATCAGCCCGCGCGAGGCCGCGGAGTCCGCAGGCATAATGCCCCTGATAACCTCCATGGCGCGCGCGACCGACCCGGCGTCGTAATTGGGACCGGAGCTCGAACCGCGCAGCACCACATGGCAGTCGGGATTGCCCAGCGTCTTCACCACAGCGGCCCTGCCCATATGATCGATGCCGAAGAACGTATGCTGCTGGGAAGCCGCGAAACACGAGTCGGCCGGCGCCTTCAGCGAGCCGTCGGTGGCGTTCTTAAAGCCAATCGGCATGGACAGCCCGCTAGCCAGCTGGCGGTGCACCTGGCTTTCGGTATTGCGCGCGCCAATCGCGCCCCAGCTCACCGCATCGGCGATGAACTGCGGGCTGGTCGGCTCAAGAAACTCCGTGGCCGCGGCAAGATCCTCGCGCAACACGCCAAGCAGCGTCTTGCGCGCCAACAACAGACCCTTCTTGATATTGCAGCTGCCGTCAATATCCGGGTCGTTGATCAGCCCCTTCCAACCGACGGTAGTGCGCGGCTTCTCAAAGTACACGCGCATCACAATAAGCAGCTGCTCACCCAACTCGTTCTTCAACTTGGACAGTCGATGCGCATAATCGAGCGCGGCCTTCGGATCATGCACGGAACACGGGCCCACCAGCACCAGCAGACGGTCATCCTGACCATAGAGGCACGCCCGAATCTCGTCACGCGAATAGGCGACGATCTCCTGCGCATGGGCGTCAAGCGGCAGATCGGCCAGCACCTGCGCCGGCGTGGGCAGCACCTCGAACTCGAGCACGCGACGGTTGACGATGCGCCCGATGCCGACCTCGTCCTCCCAACGCGGCACATCGGTGGCAACCAGGGGATTCTTGCCCTCATCCATCGCCTGCCGGATGGCACGAAGCTGCTCGGGGGTGTTCAGCGGCTTCGCCCCCGGATCCTGTTGCAACATAACGGTCTCTCCTTGAAACGATCCGTGTCCAAGGATACCCTGAACGCTGCGTCGTGGCGAGGAGAGCTACCGCCGCCCACGCGAACGTCGGGTGTCGACGGCCTTGGCGAGGGTATGCAGCAACTCGTCGGTGCGGCCCCACGGAATGCAGGCGTCGGTAACGGATTGGCCGTACACCAGCTGGCCAAGAGGCGCCGGCCTCTGATTGCCCGCCTCAATGAAGCTCTCCATCATGACGCCGGCAATGCCCTGCTCGCCGTCGGCCAGGCGCGCGGCGATCTCCTCGACGACCTGCGCCTCGCGCACCTCATCCTTGCCGCAGTTGCCGTGCGCCGCGTCGATCACCAGACCATGATTGCCGGGACCGCCGGCCTGAGACGCCTTCAACGCCTCAAGCGCCCTGCGCACCGACTCGGAGTCGTAATTCGGCCCGGAATTCGAGCCGCGCAGCACCACATGGCAATCGGGATTGCCCTTCGTCTCGGCGGAAATCACCCGACCGTCAAGATTGATCGACAGGAAATGATGCTCGTGGGCGGCGGCGAAACAGGAATCGGCGGCTGGTTTGATCGAACCGTCGGTGGCGTTCTTGAACCCCACCGGCATCGACAGCCCGGACGCAAGCTCGCGATGCACCTGGCTTTCGGTGTTGCGCGCGCCAATCGCGCCCCAGCTCACCGCATCGCAAATATACTGCGGCGTGATCGGATCCAGCCATTCGGTGGCGATCGGCACTCCCTCGTTCAGCACGTCGCACAGCACCTTGCGCGCCAGCCACATGCCCTTGCGGATATTGAACGTACCGTCAAGGTCCGGATCGTTGATCAGCCCCTTCCAGCCGATCGTGGTGCGCGGCTTCTCGAAATACACGCGCATCACAATGACAAGGCGGTCGTACAGTTCGGCGCTTACTTCGGCAAGACGATGCGCATAGTCCACCGCTGCCTTCGGATCATGCACGGAACACGGCCCCACGATAACCAGCAGACGGTCATCATTGCCGTTGAGCACGTCGCGGATCTCCTGACGCGACTTGAGCACCAGATCGATCTGCCGCTGGCTCAGCGGCAACTCGCGGATAAAGCTTCGCGGCGCGGGAATCGGATCCAACTGGCGGATATTGATATCCACCGTCTCGGGAAACACACCCTGCTCCCCCAGGCGACGCTGCTCGTCCACAGAGCTGTCGGGGCCGCGAAGGTCAACCATGATTCTTCTCCTCATTGCATCGTCGGAACGATCTGACTGATAATCCACCCTACCGTAATCGCTTCGCGGCCTTCAGACAAAATCGGAATCCGCATAATAAGCGACCGCAACGGCTCCTATCATGCGGATCCTGTGATCCGACGCGTCGGCAGACGGGTCGCCGTCATCCAAACCCCCGACGGCGACCCGTCCCGACATGCATGGAATGGGCCTTACTCGGCCAGGGCCCCCATCGGATCCCATGCGGGCAGGGAGATGGGGTCTTCCTTGAGGGCCGCCTGATAGTCGGCGGGCAGCAGCGCCACCGGGACGGCAACCTCGTAGACGTACTCGGAGAACCAGTCGTCGGACATGGTGAAGTAGCCCTTGTCGGCGATCTTGGAGCCCCAGGAGTTCTCCACGCGCCAGCGACGCGTCGTAACGCCGTCATCGGCCACGTCGACGCCCACGAAGGCCATCGCATGGTTCATGGCGGAGTCGGCGAACCGCACACGCTCCTCCTTGTCGAGGTTGAAGTCCACGTCGTATACGCGGCCGTACTCGAACAGGTCGGTGGCCCACGCACCGGACTCGCGGTCCATCATCGGATGGCAATCGGCGCCGAACCACACCGGAATCCCCTGCTCGGTGAGGATGCGGCGCACGCAATCCTTCATGAACTGGGCGTCCACGTTGAGATATTCGGTGGGATCACCGCCCACCACATTGCCAAGATGCTCGATCGCGATCTTCCTGCCCTTCGGATGCTCCTTGCGCGGATCGTCAACCAGGCAGACATAGCTTTCGAGATCGGCGGAACCGACATACTTGGCCCAGAACTCCTGCGGGGTGATCTTGCCGTCGCGATGGAATTCGCCGTCCTTGTCGGTCCACTCCCAGTCGAAGCTGACCGGCGGTTCACCGAGGTTGATGGTGAGGATGCGATGGCCGGCCTTGCGGGTGTCGTCCACGATGGAGTCAATGGCGTCGGGACGGGCGACCATATGAGCCACGGCGGTGTGCAGCAGGCTCCTGAGCTGCACGTTCATCTCGCGAGTGTTGGACGAGGCGGCGGTTTCCGGGAACAGATCCTTCGGAACGGCGCCATACTTCTTGTACACGTTCATGGCCATGGTCCACTGGCCGCCGTCGCCCATCACATCATTGAGCAGGTGCTGGAACAGGCGGGAATCCACCGGTTCGCCGGAACGGACCAGCGAGGCCATGTCCTCCAGGAAGTAGTTGATGCGCTCCAGCTTGTCGTAGTACATCGCATAGTTCTGCGAAAATTCGAATTCCTTGAGCCCAAGGTTCCGCTTGGCGACGAAACGGGCCACGTTCAGCGAGCTGAACAGCCAGCAGCGGCCGGACCGATCCTGATGGGTGACCTCGCCGTTGTCTACGATGGTGGAAAAGCGACGCTGCATCAGGCGCGCGCGGTCATAGTTCTTGGAAATCTTCTGGATGCCCGCCGCGGTGACGGCGTTCATCATCAGGCGATTGGTTTCGTTGCCTTCAAACTCCTGGCGCATCGCGGTCAGGTCATCGTGGTTCAGCGGTTGTGCTGCCATGAATCCTCCTTGGTGATAATTCGCTGCATACGAATGCAAAGCGCGCATCGGGACCGGCCGCGATGCGCGCTGATATCAGCAATCCAGTGTACTACCGGATCCCGTCGGAGCCGCCGCTCATTTGGCGGCTCCGCTGCCGGCGTCGCCCGACTCGTCGCCGGCGGGCTGGCCATGGTCATCCGAATCATCCGACGCATCAGCCGCATCAGCCGGCACCGGGGCGTCAACCGGCACATCCGGCGCCTCGTCGGAGGCCGCGGCCGGATCGCTCGGCTGGTCTTCGGTGTCCTCATGAACGGCTTCGCCAAAACCTTCCAACGAGCCGAACGACTTGGTGAAGATGGCGCGCAGCTCGGACACCCGCTGCGTGATCACGGATTCGCGATTCTGCAGCTGCTTGATCTGGGCCTGCAGACCATTGATCTCATTCTGCGCGGCCTCGCGGCGAGACCGGATCTCCGCTTCGGCGTCCCGCCCGCCCTTGCGAACGATCTCGGCGGCCTCCTCCTCGGCCTTGCTGCGCTTGGCGGCGGCGTAGTCATCCGCCTCCTGGCGTGCGGCCTTGGCCTGGGCGACCAGTTCCTCGGCCTCATGCTGCGCGCTTTGGCGGCGCTCCTCCAGCGAGGCCAGCAACTCGTTGACCTTCTTGGTGGCCTCATCCTGCTGCGCGGCAATATCCGCGCGGATCTGCTCGACTTCAGCCTTGACCTGGCTCAGCGTCTCCGCCCTCCGCACATCGGCGGCGTCGGTGATCTGACGGGCCTTGGCATGGGCCGCCTCGGTGATCTCGCCGGCCTTGCGGTTCGCCTCGCTCAGCAGCTTGGCCGCCTGGTCGCGCACGTCGGCGAGCTTCTTGTTGGCTTCGGCGATGGCCTGCTGGATCTGGTCATTCGCCTCCGAACGGCGCTTGGAGATCTCCTCGTCGGCTTCGGCGCGCTGGGCGGTGACCTCCTTGGTGGTCTGCGCCTTCAGATCGGCGATCTTGCGCTCCTGCGCAGCCCGTTCGGCGGCCAGGCGCTTGGCGTGCTCCTCGCGGGAATTCGTCAATTCGAGATCCAGCGACTGCCGCTGCTCCGACACCTGCTTGGCGGCCTGGCTCTTGAGCTGATCGGCCTGCTCCTTCGCCGTGGTCTCGATGGTGCCGGCAACGGTGTTGGCATGGTCGACAATGGACTTGGCCTTGGTGTTCGCCTCGCCGACGATGCGTTCGGCTTCAAGCTTCGCATTGCTGGTCGTGGTTTCCGCCTGCTTGTTGGCGCTGTCGAGCGAAGCGGCGGCATCCGCCTTGGCCCGCGCCAGCAGCTCGGTGCTGGTCTGCTCGGCGGATGCGAGCAGCTGCTGCGCGTTCGCACCCAGGGAGGCAAAAGAATCCTTGGACTGGGGGGCCTTGCGGGCACGCTCCTCCTGCAGCTCGGCCTCAAGTTTCAGGATGCGGTCATCATACGAGCGGATCTGTTCACGCAGGCGCGCAAGATTCTCATTGGATTCGGCGAAGGCCGCCTCCACCTGCTCCTTGTCGTAGCCACGCAACACCACCGAAAACTGCTCAGCCATCGTTTAATACTCCTTGCCGAAACACACCTATGACGTACAAGCACTCTAACGCATCACCCGAGCGAAAATCGCCGACAACACCCCACACTTACGGCATAGCCACAAGTGATATCCGACACATGCGCGGCGACAGCGGACAGACGGGCGCCACAACCTCGGCGGCCGCGCCGTCAGGCGATGAGAATGCCGGCGCTGGAGGGTTCGCGCCAGTAGCGAACGGCCTGACGAATGACATCCTGACCGGCCTTGATCTGCTGGTCCAACGGCAAGCCGGGCATGGCGTGGTCGCCCGATTCGTTGACCGGGGGAAGGCTGACGAAGCCGGCCACCATACGCTCCTGCTCCGCCGACCAGTCCAGCAGCTGGTAGAACAGCGAGTTGCACACATAGGTGCCGGCGTCGGAACTCAACGTGGCCGGAATGCCGTCGGCGGTGAAATCGGCGAGAATCGCGCGCAATGGCAGTCGCGTCCAGAACGCGGCGGGACCATGCGGATCGATGGTGTCGCGCTGCGGCGTCATATTGTCGGCATCGGGGCGGCCGTCGCCCACACGGTTGGTCGCGCAACGTTCGAGCGCAATGCCGCGGGCGGCGCGCTTCAGCCCCATCGCCACCACAATCTGCGGACGGGTCGCCTTGATGGTCTCCAGCAACGCGGGCCACGCCTTGGTGAAGCTCACCGGCATCGTCACCGCGCTGATGTCGACGACGACGTCCGCCAACTCGTCATCGGCGTCAACGGGCACGCCCAATTCGGCAAGCGCCTTGGGCACTTCGTATGCGGGATTGACCTCGACACCGTCATAATGGTCGAATCCGCACACCACCACATTGATTCGTTCCATGGCTACCAGTCTAGCGGCCCGTCCGTCGGCCCGATTTCAGTGACGGGTCATCTGGGAGGCGGCGGAGAAGAGCACCTCGTGCATGCGGCGGCGCGCCTCCTCCTTGCTCATCGGCACGATGCGCGCATCGTCATCCGCCTCGTCCGCGCCGACGCCCATGACGATGCGCTCGGCGATGCGCTCGGCAATCGGCATGTCGGCAAGCGTGGTGACCTTGAGATTCGACTCGCTGCCGGCGACGATGGCCACAGGCACGTCGGGCAGGTAATCCACCACCACGCGCGTGTCGTCGGTGGGATGGAAATCCGGATCGTCGCCGGCGAGCGCATACGCCTTGCGAATCGTGGCGAACCGGAACGCCTGAGGCGTCTGGGCACGGAAGGTGTCGGGACGGTCCGGCACATCCGCCACCACCTTGCGATCCCCCAAATCACGCGTCAACAGCACGGTATCGGTGGAGGCCACCGCCACCGTCGCAGCCTCATACTCGTCCAGAGAATCGATGCAGCCGTCGATGGACTCGTGGCTGACGAACGGACGGACCGCATCATGAATCAGCACCTTGGCATGGTCGGGGATGCCCGCGGCGGCCAGCGCGTCCAACGCGGCCATGGTGCTGTCCACGCGCTGCGCCCCGCCGTCGATGATCATGCGCACCTTCGGATATCCGGCCTCGTCGACCATCCGTTCCACAGCCGCGCGCACCTTCGGATTCACCACCACGATGATGTCGGTCACACGGGGATCGGATTCAAAGGCCTCAATCGACCATGCGACGATGGCCTTGCCGCGCAACGCCACCAACTGTTTGGGATTGTCCGGATCGAAGCGGGTGCCGAAGCCGGCGGCCAGCACCACCGCCACCACCGGCGTATTGGAATCATTACGAGTCATAGTCACCACCGTATCGCCTTCGAAGGTCAGTCATGCGCGAAACAGCCACCACATCACTCATCGCGCACAATCAGAGCCAGCATGCGCCCCTCCCGGCTCTTGCCGGCCAGCGCCGCGCGACGATGCGAGAACCACAGGGGGTTTTCGAGCGTGCACATGCTGTGGCGAATCAGGCCGATACGCTCGTCAAGCGACGGTCCCTCACCATCGGCGTCGCACAGTTCGGCCAGTTCGGCGTCCTCGCACAGATACTGTGTGGCGGCGGTGACTCGCGGACGCGAGTCGATCACATTGCCCCGCGGCACACCGGCGCGTTCCAATTCCAGCAACGCCGCATGATTGATGTCGATGCCCGGCTTGCCGAATCGGCTCAGCGTGAAGGAGCCCGGGAATTGGGCGTCGAATTCGTCGGCGATGCGGTCGCCCACCTCATAGCAGTCGCCGCAGATCGCCGGCCCCAGCGTCGCGACGATGCGTGCCGGGTCGGCGCCTTTGAGCGTCATAAGCTCGACGGTCGCCCCAATCACGCCCCGCTGCAGACCGCGACGGCCGCAATGGGCGGCGCCGATCACCCCGGCCGCCGGGTCGGCCATCAGCACCGGCAGACAGTCGGCCGCGAACATGCCCAGCGCAATGCCGCGCTGGCTGGTCACCTGACCGTCCGCGTCGATCTTCGCGGCGATCGGGTCGTCCGTCTCGACACCCTGCGTGCCGGACGCGTCGAAACCATAGGGCGTGTTGATGTGGCAGACCGTGTCCGCGTCGATGGCCGTTCCCGAATGCACCTGAGAGACCAGCGACAGACCGGCGCCCACGGATTCGGCAAGCGCCTCGCGGTTGGCGGCCACGGCGGCGGGATCGTCCCCCTTCTTGCCGCCAAGATTCAAATGCCCGAAATCGCCGACTGACAGGCCTCCCAGACGCGTTGTGTAGATGACGCGGACGCCCGGCGCCAAGGCGATTGGGATGGTCACCGGAATCGGACGCCCGTCGGCATCCGTGGAAGGCAGCGCGTTGCTGTCCAAAATCCCGCGGTCGTTATTGTTCATCGGTTCGCTCCAATCGCTCATGCTCCATGTTCATGCGTTGTTCATGCGTTCACGCCTCAGCATCGTGATTCGTCGTTCGGTCCCCCTATTCGGCCTTCAGTGTGGGACGCTTGGTCCGCGAGCGGATCGCCGCATTCACCGGCACCTGATAGGGGCACGGCAGCGAGAACACATGCGCGGGGTTGTTGATGGCCGGCACCCAATTGCCGTCGGCGTCCTTGAGCCCCTCGGACGGCACGGTGTAGGCCAGCGGCTTCTTTCCCGGCAGCACGAATTCAACCTGCTGACCGGGTTCGATTTTGTTGCGGCTCATGATGGTGACGCGACCGCCGTCGTCCGCCGACCAGCCGAGCACCTCGCCCACCACCAGCCAGGCGCGGAAATACGCGGATCGATCGGTGTTCTGCCGCACCTTGTGCCTGGGATAGTAGAAGCCGGTGGAATAGTCGCGGTGCGCCACCTTGTTGGGCTCGTCCAGCAGCCAATCAGGCAGGACAATGGGCGCGGCCGGCCGGATGGGCGCATGGCGCCACCCCTCGGGCAGCACCTCCGGACGGGTGTTCGACTTGCGACGGGTTGATCGGGCGTGATAGCTCAGATTCTCCGGCTCCTCGGCCATGGTGGGGGTATCGAGGGCCGGCACGCCGGCAAAGGCGGCGTCCGCATCGGCCATCGACTTGTCGGGATCGGACGCGGCCACGACGGCAAGCGCCTCGAATTCCGGATCGGCCACACGCACCACGCGATCTTGGAACGGCTTCAGCACCGATCCGCACGTATCCTCGAACCCGCGCTGAACCATATATTCGTTGACCGCGGTTTTGTACGCATTGGTCATCGCCGCAATATAGTAGGCGGACTTGGAGCGCCCCTCGATTTTCAGGCTGGTCGCGCCGGAATCGATGAGATCGTCGATATGGGCGAGCATGTTCATGTCCTGCGAATTGAACAGATACGCCCCCTCGGCGGTCTGCTCGATCGGATAGTACTCCCCGGGACGCTTCTCCTCGACGATCGAATACTTCCAGCGGCAGGACTGGGCGCATTCGCCGTGATTGCCATCGCGGCCGGTCAGGTAATTGGAGAACAGGCAACGCCCCGAGAACGCCATGCACATGGCGCCATGCACGAAGCACTCGACGTCCATGTCGTCGGGAATGCGGGCGCGGATATCGCGTACGGCCTGGATATCCAGCTCCCGGGCCAGCACCACGCGACGGGCGCCGAGCTCGTACAGGGCGTTGGCGGCGCCGTAATTGGTGACGCCGGCCTGCGTGGAGACATGAAGCTCCAATCCGGGCGCCACGGCGCGGGCGGTCATCATCACGCCAAGGTCGGTGACGATCAGCGCATCAACGCCGGTGTCCTTCAACTGGCCGATGTACTCGCGGATGGCGGCTACCTCGTTGTTGCGCGGCAGCACATTGAGTGTGACGTACACGCGGGCCCCGTGACGGTGGGCATAGCGCGCACCTTCCTCGAAATCCTCCAGCGACAGGTTCCTGGGCGCCGAACGCATGCCGAACGCCTTGCCGCCGCAATACACGGCGTCCGCGCCATAGTCGACGGCGGTTTTCAGACCGCGCAGATTGCCGGCCGGGGCCAGCACCTCGGGCCTGCGGCGCGTGGGAATCATCGAAGCTTGGGAATTCATCACCCCAACAGTGTACGAGCCGGTGTGGTCGCACGCGGCCGACGACGGATCCGTCCCGTCATGCGTGGCAGCCTATGCAGCCAGACGTCCCAGCTCCTCGCCGGTCAGCCGCAGGTCCCCGGCCTGCAGTGAGTCGAGAATCGTCGCCGGGCGGTGGCATCCGGGGATCACGAACATATGCTCGCCCTGTGCCAGCTCCCACGCCAGAGTCACCTGCTGCCAGCTGACGCCATGGTCGGCAGCGACCGCACGGAACGGGTCGAGCAGATGCCGGTCGTAGGGGTGGCGGAAGCCGCCGAGCGGGCTCCAGCAGACGAACGCCAATCCGAGGGTGGCGCAATAGTCCAGCACATCGCGTGTATCGAGATGAACCGGGGAGAACTGGTTCTGCACGGCAATCAGACGATCGCCGAGAATCGAACGCGCGGTGTTCAACTGCTCGACGGTGACATTCGACACGCCGGCATACCGCGCCACGCCCTCGTCCAGCAGCTGCCTGATGGCTTCGATCGACTCGTTGTACGGCACTTCGGGATCATGACGATGCATATACAGCAGATCGATGGCGTCGACGCCCAGCGCCAGCGCCGACTGCTTGCCGTAGGCGATGAGATGCTCAGGTTTGCCGTCCCGAGGCCAGATCGGCTTGCCCCGCCCGTCGAAGTCACGGCGCAGCCCCACCTTGGTGGCCACCAGCACCTCATCCCGTGGACCGTTCCAAGTTTCCAGCGCCTCGCGTGTAAGCCGCTCGCCGGTCTGCTCCTCCTCACCGGGCGCATAATACGACCACGCCGTATCGATCATGCGGGCGCCGGCGTCAAGCGCGGCATGAATGGTTTCCAGACCCATATCGTGGCTGGGATACCCCTCGATGGTCAGGCCCATCTCGCCGATGCCGATGGCGGTGGTACGAAACGGGCCGATATTGCGATACATGGTCATGGCTCCTCCTCAGACGCCGCGGTGGGTGATCCGCTCCTCAGACTAATCGCCGCTCGCGATGTCGGATTCCAAAAAGCCCGCCATCCGGCATTGCGGATGACGGGCCTGCATAGAGAGACCAGGGGGACTCACCCGCCGTCAGACGCGGCGGGGCCGGAACCCCGGATCAGTCTTCGAAGGGATCAAAATCCCGACGCACGCGGCGACGCGGACGCTCGGAACGCTCTTCGCGCTCCTCACGGTACTCATCGTAGTGGTCGTCGGTGGCGTACCGCGGGTTGCGGTCGGAGCGACGGCGGCGCGGACGATCATCGCCGCGACGGTCGTCACGATCGTAGCCGCGATCGTCACGGCGACGACGCGGACGATCATCATCACGACGGTCATCGCGATCGTAATCGCGGTCGTCACGGCGACGACGCGGACGATCATCGTACTCGTCGTCGAAATCATCGGAACGACGGCGGCGCGGACGATCATCATCACGACGGTCGTCACGATCGTAATCGCGGTCGTCACGATCGGAACGGCGGTCATCGCGACGGCCACGGCCACCACGGCCACCACGGCGATCGTCACGATCGGAACGGCGGTCGCGCCGCTCACGGCGGTCATCGCGATCACCGCCACGGCCGGCGCCGGACTCCTGGTCCTCGAAACCGGGGATCGCAAGGCTGATCTTGCCGCGGTCGTCCACACCCTGCACGACGACCTCGACGGTGTCGCCCTCCTTGAGGACGTCCTCCACGGCATCGATGCGCTCGCCATTGGCGAGGTTGCGGATCTGGGAAATGTGCAGCAGGCCGTCGGTACCCGGGGTGAGGTTCACGAACGCGCCGAAGGACGTGGTCTTGACGACCTTGCCGTTGTAGGTTTCGCCGGCTTCGGGCACATGCGGGTTGGCGATCTGGTCGATGACGGCCTTGGCCTTCTCGGCGGCCTCGCCGCCTTCGGAGGAGATGTAGACGGTGCCGTCGTCCTCGATTGCGATCTCGGCGCCGGTGTCTTCCTGAATCTGGTTGATCATCTTGCCCTTCGGACCAATGACCTCGCCGATCTTGTCGACGGGCACCGTGGTGGTGATGATGCGCGGAGCATACTCGCTCATCTCGGCCGGACCGTCGATGCACTCGTTGATGACTTCGAGGATGGTGCTGCGGGCTTCCCTGGCCTGCTGCAGGGCGGAGGCCAGAATGTCGGCCGGAATGCCGTCGAGCTTCGTGTCGAGCTGCAGGGCGGTGATGAACTCGGAGGTGCCGGCCACCTTGAAGTCC
>ERZ808240.995-NODE-995-length-36069-cov-4.266285_pt1 | contig 36069 bp, 30 predicted proteins | sample MGYA00521084_ERZ808240 | MGnify/ENA primary metagenome ERZ808240 (study PRJEB31516, sample SAMN03275571) | gut metagenome | biome: mammalia-associated habitat; material: feces | host: Papio cynocephalus | place: Kenya | collected 2012-08-06 ... | reverse complement strand
CAGGGCACCGCCCGCAGTCCCGCCATTTTCGCGGCCCGCAGCCGCCGCTCTCCCGCCACCAGCTCCCAGCCGCGGCCGGTGTTCCGCACCGTCAGCGGCTGGAGAATGCCGTGCTGCCGGATTGAAGCGGCCAGCTCCTCCAGTCCCGCGCGGTCAAAGACCCGGCGGGGCTGCATGGGGTTGGGACGCAGCGCATCCGCCGGGAGCATCAGCACCTGCCGGCCGTTTTGAAATTCCGCCATGGCAGCGCCTCCTTCCGCGGCCCCTCTGCCGGAAAGGATTGTCCATCCCCGGGCGGCCGCCTGTTCCTCCCATTGTACCGGACAGCCTTCAAAAAGAAATGGGAAAGCCGTCGAGCCTTTCAGGCAATGGCGGGTTCAGGCCCTTACAGATTGAACCGCCGGCGGGCCTCCTCCCGGAGCGAGGGAACCCGGCGGACAATCCGCAGCGGGATAATCAGGCCCACGCAGACCACCAGCACCACCAGAGACCAGCCCGGTCTCCACTCGCCGTAAAAATAGCGGTCAATGGCCCATTCCACTCCCAGCGCCAGCAGGCCCGCCGCGCCGATGGACAGCGCCATGGCGGACAGAGCGGACCGCCGTCCGCCCCGCAGGAGAAAGCTCAGCAGAAAGACAAGGCCGCCGGCCAAGCCCAGAATGGGCAGGGCCAGTCCCCTAAACCAGGCGCCGCCGTCCAGATCAATGGAAATCATCCACACATAGAGTCCGATGGCGGCCACATCAGCGGTGAGCCGGAAAAAGACCGGCAGACGCCGGGAGAGCATCGGCAGAGCGAACCAGATCCACAGCATCACCGCCGCGCCGATGACATACAGGGACCAGGGGCGCTCCGTGGGAAGGACCAGGTTCAGCAGCCCGCAGCACAGGGATACGGAGGCCAGCATGGCGGTCAGAAGGATCATGGCCTCCCGCCGGGAGGCGGGCCGCACCTCTCCGGGCTTTGTGGGAAAATAGGGCGGCTCCGCCGGGTCGGGCCGCCAGGCCGGCGTTCCGCACAGCGGACAGGCCGGGGCTCCCGGATTCAGTTCCACGCCGCAGTTGACACAATAGGGCATATACACTCCTTTTCCGCCGGATCTCAGCGGTTGCTCTCAATCCGGACCGGGATTCCCTCCCGAATCAGAAAGCGGAAGAACTCCCGCTCCGTGTCCGTTTCCCGCTGGGTTCCGGCAAAGGTGATTTCCATGGTGTCCCGGTAGCTGATGGAGGCACAGTGGCAGCGGGGCACGGTGGCCTGGCCGAGAATCACCTCCATCCGCCGGATGTGGGGTTCCATCTCCGGCGGCACGGCAAAGGCCCCGGGATTCGTATAGGTACAGGAATAGGGCCGCACTCCCAGAAGGCGGTAATTCAGCGCCATCACGGGATTTTTCAGGAACACCGGAATGATCCGCAGCAGGCGGTTGCGGGTGAAGCGGACGTTTCCGGTAAAGGCCGCCTGCAGCTCCTGCCGGTTGACATGGAGCTTCATGAAATGCCGCACCTGGGACAGGATCTCAGAAAAGGTATACTCTCCCAGCGCCGGATCAATACAGGGCCGGACTGTGGTGATAAAGTTCCGCAGAGTCTCCGTGGGAAACCAGCCCCGGAGATTAATCGGAATCGCCAGGGCGACGGGCTTTTCCCGGTGCGGGCGTTCCCGCCGCTGCTTTTCCAGAAGCACGGCGATCAGCACGGCGGACAGATACTCCGTAATGGACGCGCCGCGGCTTCTGGCCGTTTCCCGGAGCCGGTCCAGCGGCACAAAGCCCATGGTGACGTGAAAGGTGTAGAAAGGCTCCGGCGTCCCAATGTTGGGGTAAGCCGCCGGAAGCCGCCGCAGACCGAAGGCATGGCGGCCTGCGTACCGGGCGTAGGCATTTTCCAGCTCCGCCGGCCGGGGCGGCTCGGACAGATCCAGAACGCCGTTTCCCGCCGGGACGGGCACGCCGGTCTGCCGCAGATATTCCGCCAGAAGCGTCCGGAAAAAAACCAGGGCCCCGGCCCCGTCAGACAGCGCGTGGAAAACCTCAAGGGAAATGCGGCTGCGGTAATAATAGAACCGGACCAGCCAGCCGTTGTCCTCCCGGAAGCGCACCGGCTGGCAGGGGTTGGACACGTCCTCCTTCAGAAACGGTCCCGGCGCGGTGTTGGGCTCCAGATAGTACCAGAATACTCCCCGGCGGATCCGGACGGAAAATCCGGGGAAGCGGGGCATGACCCGCTCGATGGCGCTTTGCAGCGCCGCGGGCCGGACAGGCTCCTCCATCAGGGCGGAAAACCGGTAGATGGCGGAATATTCTTCCCGCTGGAGGGCGGAATACAAAATTCCCGCCTGATCCAGCCTGTACCAGCGGCTGTTGGGATTCGCCATTGTTCTGCCTCCTGCTCCGGGCGGTTTTGGTTCTGCCGTTCCTATTGTATCACGGCCTGCCGCCGAATGACAAGAAAAGCCGCCGGGCCGCTTTTCTTTTTTTGCGCCGTATGGTATCATACAGAATAAGATCAATGCTCCCCGGAGGTTTTATGGACAAGCTGCACATGACGCGAAAACACAAACCGGAGGCCCAGAGCCCGCGGCTGGACCCGCTGATGCGGGCGCTGAAGGCTCTTCACAGCGCCGGAGCGCCGGACGCCATGGACCCGGAGGAGCTGGAGCGCCAGCGCCGGAATCAGGAGCTTCTGGGCCGGCTGACCGCCCCCATGGCCGGCATGGACTGGGAGGAGTTCTCCCTGTCCGGCATGCCCGCCGCCTGGACCCGGCTGAAGGTCCCCCACGGCAGCCGCCGGGCCATTTTATACTGTCACGGCGGCGGCTATACCAGCGGCAATCTGGGATATTCCCGGGTGCTGTCCTCCAAGCTGTGCCACGTGACCGGCTATGACGTGCTGAGCTTTGAATACCGCCTGGCGCCGGAGCATCCCTACCCCGCCGCTGTGGAGGACGCCCTCCGGGCCTGGGATTTTCTGATGCTTCAGGGCTACGGCGCCCGGGACATCGTGCTGGCCGGAGATTCCGCCGGCGGAAATCTGGCGCTGGTGCTGTGCCTGCGCCTGAAGGCCGCCGGCCGCCGCCTGCCGTCGGCGCTGGTGCTGATGTCCCCCTGGACGGACATGACCATGTCCGGAGAGTCCTACCGCGCGCGGGCGGAGATTGATCCCATGCTGACGCCGGAGTATATCGAAGCCGTCCGGAAGGCCTATGCCGGGGGCCGGGATTACCGCTCCCCGGATCTGTCCCCGCTGCTGGGGGATCTGTCCCATTTTCCGCCGGTTCTGATTCAGGTGGGAGACCACGAGATTCTCTTCTCGGACTCCCAGGCTCTGTACGAGGCGCTCCGCCGTCAGAACGTCCCCTGCCGTCTGGAGGTCAGCGAGGACATGTGGCATGTGTTCCAGATGTTTCCCACCAAAAAATCCGCCGCCGCAGTCAGAAGCGTCGCCCGCTTCCTGCTGGAGCGCTGAACCGGGATGCCGCAGCTTCTGCGGCTCCCTTTTTTCGAGGTCTGTCCATGACAAAAAATGAATATCTCAAGGCCCATTTTGGCTACGACGCCTTCCGTCCGGGTCAGGAACCGGTGATCGACGCCCTGCTGAACGGGCAGGACGTGCTGAACATCATGCCCACCGGCGGCGGAAAGTCTGTCTGCTATCAGATTCCGGCACTGATGCTGCCGGGGATTACGCTGGTGGTTTCCCCGCTGGTATCCCTGATGCGGGATCAGGTGACGGCACTGGTGCAATCCGGCGTCCACGCCGCGTTTCTCAACAGCTCTCTCACCGCCCGTCAGTATCATCTGGCCCTCAGCCGGGCCAGAGAGGGCCGGTACAAAATCATCTACATCGCGCCGGAGCGGCTGTCCGCCCCCGCTTTTCAGGACCTGGCGCAATCCGTCCCCATTTCCATGGTGGCGGTGGACGAGGCCCACTGCATCTCCCAGTGGGGACAGGACTTCCGCCCCGCCTATCTGGAGATTCCGGCCTTTCTGGACAGCCTTCCCCAGCGGCCGGTGGTGGGGGCCTTTACCGCCACCGCCACGCCGAAGGTCCGGGAGGACATCCAGCGCCTGCTGAAGCTCCGGACGCCTCTGGTTCAGGTGACGGGCTTCGACCGGGAGAATCTCTTTTTTGAGGTCCGCCGCCCGGAGCGGAAGCGTCCCGCGCTGCTCCAGATCGTCCGGAAGCATCCGGGAGAGTGCGGGATCGTCTACTGCTCCACCCGGAAAAACGTGGAGGAGGTCTGCGATTTCCTCCGGGAAGAGGGCCTGACGGCCACCCGCTACCACGCCGGACTGACGGCGGAGGAGCGGCGGAGGAATCAGGAGGACTTCCTCTTCGGGCGGGCCCAGGTTATGGTGGCCACCAACGCCTTCGGCATGGGCATCGACAAGTCCGACGTCCGCTATGTGGCCCACTACAATATGCCAAAGGATCTGGAGAGCTATTACCAGGAGGCCGGCCGGGCCGGGCGGGACGGCGGTCCCGCCGAGTGCGTCCTGCTGTACAGCGGGCAGGATGTGAATACCAGCCGGTTCCTCATCGAGCACAGCGACCCGCCGGAGGGCATGGATCCCGCCGCGGCGCAGGCTCTCCGGGAACAGGATCTGGAACGGCTCAATCAGATGGTTTTGTACTGCCGCACCCGGTACTGCCTGCGGCAGTTCATCCTGCGCTACTTTGGGGAGCACGCGCCGGGCTACTGCGGAAACTGCGGGAACTGCCTGTCCAATTTTGAAGAGCGGGACATCGGCCCCCAGGCCCGGCAGATTCTCCGGTGCGTCGCCGATACCGGCCAGCATTTCGGGCTGACGCTGACCGCGGCCATTCTCTGCGGCGGTACGGACCAGCGTATTCAGCGGTATCATCTGGATCAGGAGCCGTCCTACGGCGCTTTGTCCGGCCTGACCCAGAAGGAGATTCAAAGCCAGATCCATTGTCTGATTGACGAGGGGATTCTGGCGGTCTCCGAGGGGCAGTATCCCACGCTGAAGCTCACGGACCGGGCGGAGGAAATCCTCTCAGGCGGCGGTCCCGTGCGGGTACGCACAGCGCGGGAAGATCCGGACCGCCCGCCGGAAAAGCCCCGTCCGGCATTCATCAGGCTGGACGCCGGGCAGATGGCGCTGCTGGAGCGGCTGAAGGCCGTCCGGGCCGCTCTGGCCCGGTCTCAGGGGGTGCCGTCCTTCGTCATCTTTTCCGACAAAACCCTCCGGGAGATGGCGGCGCTGTCGCCCCAAAGCCGCCGGGAGCTGCTGGAGATCAGCGGCGTGGGAGACTACAAGGCCGGTAAATACGGACCGGCGTTTCTGGACGCCATCCGGGAATTTTCCGTCTCATAACCGCAGCCGGCAGGACCCGCATCTGTTGACGCGGACCCCGCCGGCTATTTCTGTTTTTAGGGGAGCGGGACCGCCGGAGTCAGTAGCGCTCCAAGGCCTCCCGCACCAGCGCCGCGAAGGCGGGACGGTCTACATCCAGCACCACGAAGCTGTTTTTCTCCGGGAATTCCTTGTCGCTCCACAGGTCTGTGACGGTTTTCCCGTTGGTGATGGTGCCCTGGGTCTCCACATAGACGCCGGCTTCCTGCCCCCGGAAAATCTCCGGATGGGCCAGGAACAGCACCGGGCAGATATCATGCAGTACCAGTCCCGGGCTTCCCCATTTTTCATGGTACGCCGTCAGATCCCGGGTGCAGTCCCGGAAAAACCGGCTCACCGGCGTATCGCGGCTGCCCAGCTCCGTCACCTCGTCCAGTGTGAGATAGGCCTTTTCCGTCACGTCCAGACCGCACATCACCACCGGAACGCCGGACTTGAAAACCATCTGGGCGGCGTGGGGATCCGCGTAAATATTGAATTCCGCGCAGGGCGTGACATTGCCGCCCCGGGCCGCGCCGCCCATAATCAGAATCCGCCGGAGCAGCTCCTTGAGCCGGGGATACTTGCCGAACGCGATGGCCAGATTGGTCAGCGGCCCCACGGCCACCACCTGCAGCTCCCCTCCGGCGGCCTCCGCCGCCTGATACAGGGCGTCCCAGGCGGGAATGACCTGCTCCGGCGCGCCGGAGGGCGGCAGCACCGCGCCGCCAAGGCCGTCCGCGCCGTGAACCTGAGCGGCATTTTCCAGTTTTTTGAACAGCGGACGGTCCGCGCCCCGGAAGACCGGCGCCGTGCTTCCAATCAGCTGGGAAACCTTTCTGACGTTGTCGTAGGTGTGAAACAGCTCGACGTTGCCCGCCACGGCGGAGATGCCGGTCAGCCTCAAGGCCTCCTGCCGGTTCAGCACCAGCAGCGCCGCGGCGTCATCCACGCCCATATCCGTATCCAGCCAGACCGGGATCTGATTCATATCCGTACCTCCCATCCGTCATAAAAGCGAACCGCTTCCACCAGCAGGTCCGCGAAGCCCTGACGGTCCACATCCATCAGGCAGCGGGCGTTGGGAACATGGCCGCCGCCCCGCAGGTCGCCCACCGTGGCGCCCCGGCAGTATTCTCCGGCGGTTTCCACCTCCACATACAAATCCCGGGCGGTGAACAGCTCCGGATGGAGCAGCGACGCCACCGCGCAGGGATCGTGGACCGGCGCGCCGGTATAGCCGATGGACCGGTGGAACTGATAGAAAAACTCCAGCCAGTCCGCCACGACCCGGGCTACCTGATTGCCCACCGCCCGAATCCGCTGGAAGTCCTCCGGAAAGATCAGAGCCTTTTCCGTCACGTCCAGTCCCGCCATCTGTACCGGGACGCCGGAGGTGAATACGGTCCGGGCCGCTTCCGGGTCCACCAGAATGTTGAATTCCGCCGCCGGCGACCAGTTGCCGTAGGCGATGCCGCCGCCCATCAGGGAAATCCGGGCAATTTTGTCTTTCAGCTCCGGGTGGGCCAGCAGCAGCGCCGCCACGTTGGTCTGGGGGCCGGTGGAGACGATGGTCACCGGCGCTTCGCTCTCCCGGAGGGTTTTCGCCATCAGCTCCACGGCGCCCAGAGGGGAGAGCTCCATCCCGGGCTCCGGAAGGCTGGGGCCGTCCAGCCCCGTCTGACCGTGGATGTTTCCGGCGGTAATGGGATCAGACAGCAGCGGCCGGGGCCGTCCCATGGCGATGGGCGCGTCAATCCCCAGCAGCGTGCAGATCCGCATGGCGTTGTAAGTGGTCTTTTCAATGGTCTGGTTCCCCGCGCAGGAGGTAACGGCCCGGATGTCCAGCTCCGGGCTGGCCTTTGCCAGCATCCAGGCAATGGCGTCGTCATGGCCCGGATCGCCGTCCAGCAGAATGGGGTAGGTTGTCGCTTCGCTCACTGGCAATCGTCCTTTCAAACAGTGGTTCTGGCACAAACGCGTTTGCCGCCCGGCAGGGGGCGGCAAACGCCGGAAAACAAAAGCGCTTATTTGGCCGCCTCCCGCAGAGCGGCGGCGGAGTGCTGGCGTCTGACCTTCATCCGCGCCGCGACGGCAAAGACCACCAGACCCAGAATGGTCACCACATAGGGGATGGGGGATACCAGGTTGGAGTCAATGCCTCTGGAGGACGCCTTGATGCCCAGAGCCTGGGCAAAGCCGAAGACCAGCGCCGCCAGCATGGAGCCGAAGGGCTCACCGGCGCCCATGGCCTGAGCCGCCAGCGCGATGAATCCCCGGCCGGCCACCATGTCCTGAGACCAGCCCATGGCGTAGTACATGGACATGAACGCGCCGCCGAAGCCGGCCATGGCTCCCGAGAAGCCAATGGCAATATACTTGACCCGGATCACGCTGACACCCACCGAGGCGGCGGCGTTGGGATTCTCGCCCACGGAACGGATATTCAGCCCCAGCGGGGTCTTATACAGCAGCACCCAGGTCAGGAACACCAGCAAAAAGGCCACGTAGGTCAAAACGCAGTGGCCCGAGAGCACCGGCCCGATGACCGGAATATCCCGGAGCAGGGGAATGCTCACGGAGGGAATCTGCAAATCCTTCGTAATCAGGGAGGTGGTGGAGGCCAGCGCCTTGCCCTCCGTCATGTCGGTGACGACCTTGACCAGAAACAGCGTGCCGCCGGAGCCGATCATGTTCACGGCCACGCCGGTGAGGATGATGTCCGTCTTCAGGTTGAAGGCGAAAAAGCCCATCATCAGGCCCACCAGAATTCCGATGATCAGAGCCAGCAGAAGGCCCGCGGCCCAGGAGCCGGTCCAGTAGGCGCCCAGCGAGCCGAACAGGGCGGAGATCATCATGATGCCCTCCAGGCCGATGTTGGAAACGCCGGCCTTTTCTCCCACGACGGCGCCCAGGGTGGCAAACAGGATGGGCGCGGTAATCCGGAGGATGGAGAAGAAGAAATCAGTGGTGAAGATCATATTATTTCGCGCTCCCTTCCGAGGCGGCGCCAGCCGCCTTCAGTTCCTCCTGCGTGCTCCTGACCACCAGCTTCTGCCGGTATCCGGACAGGAACTGCTCCGCCGCGAAGAACAGGAAGATCACCGCCTGCAGAACGTCAATAAGCTGATAGGGGACGCCGGAGTAGGTGGACATCAGGCTGCATCCCTTGTTCAGATAGGCGATAAAGAAGGCCGCAAAGGGAACGAAAACCGGATTGTTGCCCGCCAGAATGGCCACCGTGATGCCGGTCCAGCCATAGCCGGGAAGGGCCATCCAGGAGTAGTTGGTATAGCGGCCCAGGGTCTCGATGCCGCCGCCCATTCCGGCCAGCAGGCCGCCCAGCACCTGGGACAGCACGATGACGGTGCCCACCTTCATGCCGGAGTACATGGCAAAATCCTGATTGATGCCGATCATGCGGATGGCGTAGCCCCACCGGGTCCGGTACATGAACAGGGAGATCACCACCGCCAGAATCAGCGCCGCCACAAATCCCCAGGACAGCTTGGAGCCGTTGTCAATCAGCTGGGGAATCGCGGACTGGGGCTGGAAATCGTAGGTCATGATCTGTCCCTTGCTCTTGTCCGCCAGGAAGCTGTTAAGCAGGTACTTGATGAGGTACATCACCACGTAATTCATCATCAGGGAACAGACCATCTCGCTGACGCCCAGCTTCACCTTCAGAAGGCCCGGAATGAGCATCATCACGCCCACCGCCAGCGCGGCGGCCAGCACGGCGGCTACCGGAAGCACGCCGGCGGGAAGGGGAGCGTAGATGGCCACCAGCGCGCTGACGAAGGCGCCCAGCATAATGCCGCCCTCCGCGCCCAGGTTGAACTGGTTGGCGGAGAACATGACGCAGGTGGCCAGGCCGGTGAAGATGATGGGAATCATGGCCGCCAGCACATCGCACAGATTCTTGACGCTGATGCCGCCCTTGTTGCGGATGGCGGGGCCGATCAGCAGCTGGCGCAGAGCGTCCAGGGTCTGGCTGGTCTTGTCGGCGATGCTGCCGTCGGCACAGATGAAGATCAGCAGCGTCGCCACGGCCAGGGCGATGAAAATCGCCGCCAGCCCCCGGACGATGCTGAACAGGATGCTTCTTTTTTTACTCATGGCAAACCCTCCCGATCTGCTCCGGGTCCTGCCGTTTCAGGCCCAGCATATACTCGCCCATGATTTCGTCGTTCAGATCCGAGGTGTCCTCGAAATAGGCGGTAATCCGGCCTCCGTACATGACGATCAGGCTGTCGGACAGCTCCATGACCTCATTCAGGTCGGCAGACACCAGCAGAACGGCAATGCCGGAGCGGGACAGCTCCACCAGCTTTTTCCGGATGAATTCCGTGGCGCCCACGTCGATGCCCCGGGTAGGCTGGTCGGCGATAATCAGGCAGGGATTGTTGGAAAACTCCCGGGCCACCACGACCTTTTGAATATTGCCGCCGGAGAGGTTTTCCACCTTCTGGGCGCCGGACTTGCACAGCACGGTGTAGTCCTGAATCAGCTGGCCGGCCTCGGCGTGAATGGCCTTCATGTCAAACAGCAGCCCCTTGTTCAGGCGCTTTGCGCCGCAGCGGTCGGAGATCAGGTTTTCCTCGATGGATGCCGCGCCGGCAATGCCGTAGAGCATCCGGTCCTCCGGCACCAGGGACACGCCCTTTTCCCGGATCTTCCGCTGGCTGATGCCCAGAATGCTCTCGCCGTTGACCTCCACGGTTCCGGCGTTGGGCGTGTTCAGGTGGAACAGCATGTCCACCAGCTCCTTCTGGCCGTTGCCCTCCACGCCGGCAACCCCCAGAATCTCGCCCCTGCGGACAGACAGAGACACCTTGTCCAGCATTTTCTTGCCCCACTCGTTGACAAACTCCAGATCCCGGATCCGCAGCACCTCTTCGGTGGGCTGAGCCTTTTCCTTCTCCACCTTCAGCACCACATCCCGGCCCACCATCAGGCGGGAGATCTTCTCCGGATTTTCGTCCTTGGTCTCATAGACGCCCATGGACCGGCCGCCCCGCAGAATGGTCATGCGGTCCGTGATCTCCATGATCTCATTGAGCTTATGGGAAATGAAAATAATGGTGTAGCCCTGCTTCTTCAGATTCAGAAGCTCTTTGAAAAGCTCGCTGGTCTCCTGCGTGGTGAGTACGGCCGTGGGCTCGTCGAGAATCAGGATTTTCGCGCCCCGCACCAGCGCTTTGAGAATCTCCACCTTCTGCTTCATGCCCACGGGAATATCCATAACCTTGGCGTTTGGGTCCACCAGCAGGTTAAACCGTTTCGAGTATTCCTCCGTAATTTCCACGGCCTTCTTCCGGTCAATGAAAAGCCCGGATTTTCTGGGAACCATGCCCAGGACCATATTCTCCGCCACGGTAAGGCTCGGCACCAGCATGAAGTGCTGGTGCACCATGCCGATCCCCTTGGCAATCGCCGCCGTGGGAGAGGTGAGATTCACCTTTTCGCCATGGACCCAGATTTCGCCGGAGGTCGGCTGCTCCAGGCCAAAGAGCATCTTCATCAACGTTGATTTTCCGGCGCCGTTTTCCCCCATCAGCGCGTGGATTTCGCCCTTGCGGACGGACAGATCCACCCCCTGGTTGGCGGCGATGCCGTTGGGATAGACTTTTGTAATCCCCTTCATTTGAACCACATATTCCTCTGCCATGTGGGTTCCCTCCCGTTCCTGAAATAAAGCAGCCTTGCTCCGGGCTGCGTGCCGGCTCCGGCGGCATACCGGGCAAAGAGGGGGCTGGTATGCAGCCCCCTCTTTGCGGAAAACTCTCCATGAGCTCCGGTTTCAGATCCAGTTTTACGGACGGACGGCTTCCCGCAGATCCACAACCGCCTGAGCGGCCTCGTCGCTGCCGATGGCGGTGGGAACGGTGACGGAGCCGTCCAGAATGGCCTGCTGCGCGGCCTCCACGGCGGCCTTCGTCTCGTCGGAGGCGTACTTGTCGTAGTTCTTGTCGGTGACGATGCCGACGCCGCCTTCCGCGATGCCTAGGTTCACTTCCTGGCCCCAATAGGTGTTGCCCTCGTCCAGCTGGTCAAAGAACCAGATCAGGGCGTTGCCGATGTTCTTCAGTCCGGAGGTCAGGGTGATGGCGGCCAGATCGGAGGAGAAGGTCAGCTCCTGATCGGAGTCCACGCCCAGGAACCAGGCCTTGCCGGTCTCCAGAGCGGCCTCCGCGGCGCCGTTGCCGGCGTTGCCGGCCACGCCCCAGATGATGTCGCACTTGTTGTCGTTAATCATGGACAGGCCGTATTCCTTGGCAATCGCGGTATCCACATAGTCGTTGGTATACCGGGTGTCGATCTTCACATCGGGGTTCACGCTCTGGGCGCCCACGATGAAGCCGTACAGGAAGTCGTTGATAACGGGGCTGTCCACGCCGCCCACAAAGCCCAGAACGGCGTCGGGATTGATGTTGTTCACATTGGTGTCGGTGGTCATGCAGGCCGCGAACACGCCCATCAGGTAGCCCAGGTCATTCTGCTTGAAGGTAACGTTTACCACGTTGTCGTTGGCGCCTACGTAGGTGTTGTCGTCATAGATCAGGTACTTCTGATCGGGATACTGAGAAGCGACCTCCTTCAGATAGTCGGGCATCTGATAGGTTCCGCAGACGATCAGGTCATACTCGCCGGACTCGGAAACCTCATACAGATTGCTCAGCCAGCTGGGCTTGTCCTCGTCCGTGCCGCCCATCTGAATGGTCCGCAGGGTAATGCGGCCGTCGGCCTGCAGCTGCTCCAGTCCAGCCTCAGCGGAGTCAAAGAAGGACTTGTCGCCCAGATTGCCGTTGACCAGGTTGCAGACATTGTACACCTTTCCGGACTCACCGGAGCCGGAAGCGGACGCGGACCCGGAAGCGGCGGAAGAGGATGAGCCGCCCTTGGAGCCGCAGGCCGCCAGAGACAGGGACATCGCCAGCGCGAGGGCAAGTGCAATAAACTTCTTCACAGATAAAACCTCCTGAAATAGAATCATCCAGAGCCGTATTTGCCGCGGAAGTGCATAAAAACTCCTCTGAATAAACGATATTGTATCCTTTTTTATGGGCAATGTCAATTTGCGGCAAACTGTTTATCTGTTTTCCACAAAATTTTTTTGCTTTTCTCTACGAAGCCGCCATGGTCCGTCCGGCCGCTCCCCGCGGGGCCGGCGCCTTTTTTCATTGTGCTTTTTTGGGGGACGTGCTATACTGGGACTGTCGAAAAAGCGGCGGCGCCGCTTTTTTTCGAAAAGGCCGCGCTTTGCTCCGCGAGAGGTGTTTTCCGCCGCGTACGCGAAACTCTGCGGGGCTTTTTCGGCAGGCTGACTCTTGTTCATTTTATACCGTATCCGCCGCATTTTTTGCAGAAGGAGGGCTTTCATTCATGGAATGTCTGTTTGTCATTGATTATCAGAAGGATTTTGTGGACGGCGCGCTGGGCTTCCCGGGCGCGGAAAAGCTGGACGCCGCCATCGCCGCCCGGGTCCGGGAATACGGAAAGGGCCGCGTCTGGTTTACCCGGGACACCCATACCCCCGGCTATCTCAGCACCCGGGAGGGCCGGCACCTGCCGGTGATCCACTGTGTCGAGGGGACGGACGGCTGGCAGAACTATGGGGAGACCGCCCGGGCGCTGGAAGAGGTCGGAGCCGTGGGAATTGACAAAAAAACCTTCGGCATGGACATTGGCGACTCCGCCGTTTTGTCCCGGCTTCCGGAGCAGGCGGACCGGATTGAGCTCTGCGGCCTGGTGAGCAACATCTGCGTTGTCAGCAACGCCGTGGTGCTCCAAAGCCACTACCCCAACGCTCAGATTCTCGTAGACGCCAACCTCACCGCCAGCTTTGACCCGGAGCTTCACGAAAAAACCCTGGACGTCCTTGGCGGCCTTCAGGCGGAGATCCTGAACCGCGGGCGGTAACAGCCGGGAAGGAAGGGAGATTTTCAACATGATGCAGCCTCATATTCATCTGGACGAGTCCCTGAACGTCCGGTATGCCATCCTGCCCGGCGATCCGGCCCGGCTGGACCGCATTGCCGGGCAGCTGGAAAACGTGGAGGAGCTGGCGTACAACCGGGAATTCCGCAGTCTTCGGGGCACCTATCGCGGCGTGCCGGTGGCGGCCCTCTCCACGGGAATCGGCGGCAGCTCCGCCGGCATCGCCGTTGAGGAGCTGCGGAAGCTGGGCGTTACCGGCATGATCCGGATCGGCTCCTGCGGCGCGCTTCAAAAGGGGATCGCCCTGGGAGACCTGATTTTCGCCTGCGGCGCCATCCGGGATGACGGCGCTTCCAGAGCCTACGTGGATCTGCGCTACCCGGCAGTTCCGGACACCGGCCTGCTCTCCCACTGCGTCGCCGCCGCCAAGGAACGGGGATGGCCCTGCCACACGGGAATCATTCACAGCCATGAGAGCTTTTACATCGACACCAACGAGGCGGAATCCGCCCTCTGGTCCCGGCGCGGCGCCCTGGGCGCCGACATGGAGACGGCGGCGCTGTTCACCATCGGGCGGCTCCGGGGCGTCCGGACGGCGTCCATTCTGAACAACGTGGTCCTGTGGGGCGAGGACACCGCCGATGCCATCGGCGGCTATGCCAACGGAGAGGAGCTGACCGCCGCCGGAGAGCGGCGGGAAATCGCCGTGGCGCTGGAGGCGCTGTACCGTCTGAGTCAGGAGGATGAACAATGAAACGACAGGTTCTGTATCTCGACTGCTGCATCCGGGGCGCGGAGTCCCGCACGGCCCGCCTGGCCTCGGCCTTTCTGAACGGGCTGCCGGAGGACTGCGCCGTGACGGCCCTGCACCTGATGGAGGAAGGACTGGAACCCCTTTCCGGCCCCTTTTTCCAGCAGCGGGAGCGGCTGCTTGCCGCCGGGCAGCTGGACCATCCCCGGTTCCGGTACGCCCATCAGCTTGCGCAGGCGGATCTGGTTGCGGCCGCCGCCCCCTTCTGGGATCTGAGCTTTCCGGCCCTTTTCAAAATCTATATTGAAAACGTGTCGGTGGAGGGAATTACGTTCCGCTCCACGGCCGACGGCCTTCAGGGGCTGTGCCGGGGGACCGACCTGGTGTTTCTCACAACCCGGGGCGGCATTTACGCGCCGGGGGACCCGCTGGAGCAGGGAACGCCCTATCTCCGGGGGATTCAGAAGTTTTTCGGCTTCGACCGCTTCCACTGTGTAGCCGCCGATGGACTGGACGTGGACGGCTTTGACGCCGCCGGTTCGCTGGACGCCGCCTGCCGCCAGGCGGCAGCGCTTGCCGCATCGTTATAAGAGAGGAAAGGGGGACGCGTCCCATGGAAGAACGGGAAGCTCTGCGGCGGCGAAAGGCCGGTTACGGCTTCATTGCCGTCACAGCACTGATCTACAGCACCACCGAGGTTTCCCTGAAAAGCGCGGAGAGCAGCTTCGGCACCATGCAGCTTATTGTACTGCGGGTGCTGGCCGGCGGCCTGATTCTGCTGCCCTTCGCCCTCCGGCAGCTGCGCCGGCGGCGGATTTCTCTGTGCCGGGAGGACATGATCCGGTTTCTGGGGCTGGGCTTCGTCTGCGTGGCCCTGCAGATTACGTTTTTGCAGCTGGCTCTGAACGCCATGGATGCTTCCGCGGTGGCGGCCATCTATTCCGGAAACCCCATCTTTGCCGCCGTGTTTGCCCACTTCATTCTCAAAGAGCCGCTGCCCAGGCGGTATCTGGCCGCTCTGGGGCTGGAAGCGGCGGGAATTCTCCTGATTCTGAATCCTCTGCACCTTCAGATCAGCCTTGCCGGTTTCCTGTTCGTCTCCGTCTCCACGGTGACGTTCGCCCTCTACGGAACCTTCAGCCGTCTGATCATCCCCAAATACGGCAGCGTTCCCGTGGCGTGTCTGGTTCTTCTCACCGGAGGGCTGGAGCTTCTGCTGGTCACGCTGCTGGGAAACATTCCGGCCGTGGCCGACCTTCTGAGCCGGATGGGCCTGGGGCTTTTCGCCCATGTGTCCCTTACCGGGGGCTTCACGCTCCGGAGCACGCTGGTATTCGGGTATATCTGCCTCGCGGTCACGGCCGGAGGGTATCTGCTTCTGGCAAAGGCGGTGGAGTATACCTCCTCTGTGGAGGCGTCCTTCGTTTACCTGTTCAAGCCCATTCTGGCCGCCGTCTTTTCCGTGCTGCTCCTTCATGAGACCATCTCCTGGAACCGGGGCGCCGGCATTGCCCTCTTTACCGCCGCGTCCCTGATTGCCATTCTCCCCGTGTTTCTGGAAATGCGCCGGGAGAGCGGCGCCCGCCTCTGAGCGCGCTTCCCGGATGGGAACAGTCCGACGCGCGGAGTCCCGGGACCGGCCGGATCAAAGCGCCCGGCGTGACAGGCTGTTCCTTTCACGCCAGGCGCTCTTTTTGAACAGATCCTTCCCCCCCCCCGCTATGAAATAAATAAGCGGCTCATTTTTCGGAAAGGGACTTGCTCCGCGAGGGCCGCTTGTTTATACTTTATCATCAAGCCGTCCATATCATGATGGCGCGGAAACCGGCGGGTCTTTTCCGCCCGAGCCGCGGGAGGACCCCGCAGCCGCCCGGTCCGGATTGTTCCGGCGGCGTTTCCGCCGCCATCGGCCTTCAGAAAGGAATCGCAAACATGAACATCACCTATACCGATGAGAAAAAATTCACCCAGGAACAGGTGCAGAACCTGTTCCTCTCCGTGGGCTGGGTGTCGGGACAGTATCCCTCCCGGCTTTACCGGGCGCTGATGCATTCCTCCACGGTCATCACAGCCTGGGATGGAGACCGGCTGGTGGGCCTGGTGCGGCTGCTGGACGACAGCGAGCTGGTGGCCTACATGCACTATGTTCTGGTGGACCCCGCCTATCACGGAAAGGGCATTGCCGGCACAATGATCGGCATGGTGAAAGAGAAGTACCGGGATTACCTCTATATTGAGATCATGCCGGAGGAGAGCAAAAACGCCGCGTTTTACCAGCGGTTCGGCTTCTCCGTCATGCCGGACGGCGTCCCCATGCAGATCTGCAATTTCGCCAATAAAAAATAAGCTGTCCGAAAAGCGCTGTCCCCCGGCAGGTATCAGATCAGGATACCTGCCGGGGGCTGTTTTGTCCGTCTTTCCGAAAGCTCATCCAAAAATATCTTTTTTATATCTTCGGCCAGTCGGCGTCGCCGCCAGGCCGCCCAGAGCGGTTTCCCGGAATTCCACCGGAAGCCGGCGGCCAACCTCTCCCATGGCGTCGATGACCTCGTCCACGGGAATCCGGCTCTCGATGCCGGCCAGCGCCATATCCGCCGCGGACACCGCGTTTACCGCGCCGATGACATTCCGCTTCACGCACGGAACCTCCACCAGGCCCGCCACCGGATCGCAGATGAGGCCCATCAGATTTTTCAGCGCCATGGCCGCCGCGTGGCCAATCTGCTCTCCGGAGCCGCCCCGCAGCGCCGCCAGCGCGCCGGCCGCCATGGCGCTGGCGGTGCCGATCTCCGCCTGACAGCCGCCGGAGGCCCCGGCGATCCCGGCCTTGGAGGCAATCACCGCCCCGATGCCCGCCGCCACATAGAGCGCCTCCAGAAGCTGGTGCTGCGTCAGCGCGTCATATTTCCGCAGCGGCAGCAGGACCGCGGGCAGCACGCCGCAGGCGCCGGCGGTGGGCGCGGCCACAATCCGGCACATGCAGGCGTTGGACTCCGCCATGGACAGCGCCTCGGCAATCACTTCGCTGACGTAGCCGCCGGTCATGGCGCATCCGCGAATGGTATACTGCCGCATTTTCATGCCGTCTCCGCCAACGAGGCCGCTGACAGACCGCTTTGTGCCGGTGTAGGCGTCCGCCGCGTCCTGCATGGCCTGCCAGGTGGACAGCATTTTCGCCATGGAGGCCTGCCGGCTGACGCACCGCTCTTCCATATCGTTTTCCAGGACGATTTCCCAAAACGGCTTTCCCTCCGCAGCCATCTGGTCAAAGATTGCCTTCATCGAATCCAGCGCCATCCTCGTCGTCCTCCTTATCGTAATATGTAACCGACAAAACGCTGTCCAGCTCCGAAACCAGCTTCAGCTGCCCGGGACTGATGTGCTGGTCGGTCTCAATAATCATCAGCGCCTCGCCGCCCCGCCGGTGCCGGCAGACGCTCATATCGGCGACGTTGATCCCCTGTCCGCCGAGGATTCCCGTTACCGCCGCCACGGAGCCGGACTCATCCTGATTGCGCACAATCAGCGTGTTGTACATCCCGGTAAAGCTCACGCTGATCCCGTCCAGCCGGTTGACAACAATTCGCCCGCCGCCGATGGAGGACGCCTGCATGCACAGCCGCCCGCCTTCCGCGCCCCGCAGCTCCAGCAGCGCCGTGTTGGGATGGGCGCCGCGAAGCTCCGCCGTATCAAAATGATACCGCAGTCCGGCGGCGTCCGCCTCCTGAAAGGCGTTCGGAATCCGGAGGTCATCCTCCTTCATGCCCAGCAGGCCGGCCAGCAGCGCCCGGTCCGTCCCGTGGCCCCTTCCGGTTTCCGCAAAGGAGCCGTGCAGGCGGATGTCCGCCTCCGCCACGTCCTCTCCAAGCAGGGTCCGGGCCATTTTTCCGATGCGGGCCGCTCCGGCGGTATGGGAGCTGGACGGCCCCACCATGACAGGCCCCAGAATCTCAAAAATATCCATGGATGCCGTTCCTCCTTGTGTGATCGGAGCGCTCCTCCGTCCGGCACGGCGCCTGATGAAAAAATACAATGAGCCTGCGGATGAGACTCATTGTATTTTTCACCATATGACGCTGTCCGCGGGAAGGGAGCCTTACTCCTCGACCTCTTTCAGCCGGTCCTGATAGCTGCTTTCCAGCGCGGTCTTCTTCTGAGCCGCGGCCTTGTATTTCTGAACGTTGAGAATACTGTTCTTCACCGGGGTAATGGTTCCGGCGCCGGCCACGCAGCCGCCGGGACAGCCCATTCCCTCCAGCAGATAGCCGTTGCGCTTGCCGGCCTTGGCCATCAGCAGCATCTTCTTGCACTCCTTCAGGCCGTCGCCGTATTCGATCTGAATTTCCCGGGAGGGGTCGATTTCATGAATCGCCTCCACCACGGCGGCCGCGACGCCTCCGCCGACGGCAAAGCCGCGGCCCGCTCCGGTGCCCTCGGTGAAGTCATCCTCCGGATTCTCCTCAATCTTGGAGAAATCAATTTCCTTGGCGTCAAAAATTCCCTGAAGCTCTTCAAACGTCAGAACAAAGTCCACGTCAGACCGGACGGTTCTCCGGTTGGCCTCCAGCTTCTTGGCGGCGCAGGGCCCGATAAAGCAGATCCGCGCGTCCGGATGCTCTTTTTTGACCATGCGGGCGGTGATGACCATGGGGGTCAGAGCCATGGAGATGTAGTCCTTGAACTGCGGGAACAGCTTCTTGGCCATCATGGACCAGGCGGGGCAGCAGGAGGTGCCCATGAAGGGCTGGTTCGCCGGTACGTTCTCCAGGAAGTCGTGGGCCTCCTCGATGGTGCACAGGTCCGCGCCGATAGCGACCTCCACCACATCCGTAAAGCCCAGCGTCCGCATGGCGGCCTTCAGCCGCGCCGGCGTGGCGGCGGTGCCGAACTGGTTCACAAACGCGGGCGCCACGCAGGCGATGACCTGGTGTCCCCGCTTCATGGCGTTGATGACCTGGAAAATCTGGCTCTTGTCCGCGATGGCGGCGAAGGGGCAGTTCACCAGGCACATGCCGCAGGAGACGCACTTGTCATAGTTGATTTTGGCGCGGCCGTACTCGTCGGACTCAATGGCGTCCATGCCGCAGGCGGCGGCGCAGGGGCGCTCGATGTAGGAAATAGCATGGTAGGGGCACTGATTGGCGCACCTGCCGCACTTGATGCATTTGGACTGGTCGATGTGGCAGTGGTGGTTTTCATCCATGGTAACGGCGTCCTTGGGGCAGATGTTCATACACGGATGAGACATGCAGCCCTGGCAGCTGTCCGTGATGCGGACCTGCTTGGTGGGGCAGGCGTTGCAGGCAAAGGGAATCACATTGACCAGCGGTTCTTCAAAAAATTTATCATCCGCCTCCGCGGCGGCCTTGATGCCGTCGCTGACCATATTCGCCTCCGTAATGGGCTGAAGCGGCAGCCCGCAGGCCAGCCGGAGCCGCTGCTGGACGATTGCCCGGGCCAGAAAAATATTGGACCGGTACTGCGATGTTTCGCCCGGTACAATCTTATAGGGGATTCTGTCAAACTTCGCGTAGTCCCCGCCCTCATAAGCCAGACGGGCAACTTCCGTAAAAACGCTGCGGCGGATGTCATCCACCGCGCTGTGTACACCTCTCATGTCAATTCTCCTTCATTTCTTCACACAGATCCGTGCGGTTCCTTCCCACTGTGAATTTTTATTATATAAAAACTGTGGAAACTTTGCAAGAATTGTTTCCTCTGAAAAGAACCTTTTTGCGCAGTTTTATACAGTTTATCTTTATTCTTCGTGATATTGCGAAGAAAAGCAACCCATATGTGGCAATTTTAACAAAGAAAAGATAATATTGACAAATTCTTAACAAGAAGGTTGGAGCCCCCCCCTCAGCTCTTCCGTTCCGCAGGAGACGTCCCGCCGGGGCGGACAGCGCGGACAAAATCAGAAGCAGGGGCCGCTCCAAAAGGAACGGCCCCTGTTTCCGGAGAGAAAAGAAGAAGAAATGAAAAAACAGTCCGCGGCCGGAGGGGCCGCGCGTCTCAGCGGATCCTGTCCTCTGAAGACAAACCCAGTATAGCAGGCATTTCTGAAAATAACTTGAAAAACTCAAAAAAACATATCCGCCGGAAAAACGGCACACGCCCGCCCGGCGGAAAGAGGGGAGAGCCAGGGCGCTGTTCATTCCAGCGTCTGGATGAGGTGCTTGATGTGAATGCTCATGGCATAGCTGGCACCGTCGCTGTCCCGGTTCAGAAGAAATTCCATGATCAGGCGGTTGTCGCTGAGGGCAATGCTCTGCATGGTTTTCCGGCTCTGCGGGATCTGAAGGATCTCGTTCACGGCGCTGTTGATAATCGGATACAGCCGCCGCATATATTCATTGTGGGACGCCTTGATAATCGCCAGATGGAATTCCTGGTCCACCAGCGCCCAGTCTCCGCCCTCGTTTGCCGTAGTTTCCACCCGCAGCGCCTTTTTCCGGATGGCCTCCAGCTCCTCCGCGCTGGCACGCTGGCAGGCCAGGGCAATGGTGGCAGGCTCAAAAATCAGCCGCATTTCAAATAAGTCCTTCGCCCGGACCCGGGAGTGCATGCGCTGGAGCACCGACAGATCCACAGCCTCCTCCGGCAGGTCCGGGGAGACAAAGGTCCCCTTTCCACGCCGGATCTCCAATACTCCCTGGGCAACCAGAAAAGAAATCGCCTCCCGCAGGGTGGTACGGCTGACATTCAATTCCAGGGACAGATCGTTCTCGTTGGGCAGCTTGCTGCCGGGAGCGTACTTCCGCTCATCTGCAATCATTTCATAAAGGCGGTCCGCCGTTCGCTCCGACAGCTTGACCTTTTTTGCTTCGCTCATGGGGATTCCCTCCACAGCCCGCGGATCACGCGGTTTTTTGTCATATTTAATATAGACGATTTTTGAAAAAAGCACAAGATGCCATTTTCTCTTATGCCTGAAATCCGTACCGGAGGTTCCGAAGCCGCCGTTCCCTTCCGGCGGCGCGGGCTGTCATAATTAAGGCTTCCGGCGTAAAGAGGGCGTTCAGAGTTTGGCCGGGCAATTGACTTTCCCCGGGTGGGATGCTACCATTTTTCCTAACAAATCCGTGGAGAAATAGACCGTTTTTATTGAATTCAAGATCTATTTTAAACATTTGGAACGTATTGGAAAACATTCTGCGCAAATATGGCCTGTCTGTTTCCGCTTCCGCGGCGCACAGGCCGGCGGACACGCGCCCCGCGAAGGAGGCCCCTTATGAAAACACCGGCTCTGCGCCTTGGAATTGACATCGGCTCCACCACCGTAAAACTCGTCGTAATCGAGGCGGAAAGCGGCCGGGTGCTTTATTCCCGCTATCAGCGTCACCACGCCCATCAGGCGGAAACCGCCCGGCTTCTTCTGGAGGCCGCGAAGCAGGCGTTTCCGGAGGAGCGCTTCCGGACAGGCGTCTGCGGGTCCGGCGGAAAGCCCATCGCGCAGGCGCTGGACGCCTGCTACATACAGGAAGTGGTGGCCAACGCGGCGGCGGTGCAGACGCTTTACCCCCAGGCCCGGACGGCGGTGGAGCTGGGCGGGCAGGACGCCAAGGTGATCTTTTTCCGCTATGACGAGGCGCTGGGCCGCCTGACCACCTCCGATATGCGGATGAACGGCAGCTGCGCGGGCGGAACCGGAGCCTTTCTGGATGAAATCGCGGCCCTGCTCGATGTGGAGCCGCAGGAATTCGAGACGCTGGCCGCCCAGGGAACCCATGTCTACGAGATCTCCGGCCGGTGCGGCGTGTTCGCCAAAACGGACATTCAGCCCCTGCTGATTCAGGGCGCGGCCCGGGCGGATATCGCCCTCTCCACGTTCCACGCCGTGGCCAAGCAGACCATCGGCGGGCTGTCCCAGGGGCTGGAGCTGACGCCCCCGATCATTTTTGAGGGCGGCCCGCTGACCTTTCACCCCACGCTGATCCGCATTTTCGCGGAGCGTCTGAATCTGAAGGAAGAGGATATCATCCGGCCGGAGCACCCGGAAACCATTGTGGCCCGGGGAACAGCCCTGGCCATCGACCAGCTGTTTCCCGGAGAAGAGCGGGGAACGATGACGCTGGCGGAGGCCGAAGAGCGCCTGCGTCACGCCGCCGCTTCCCGGGATGAGTCTGCCCCGGGCCGGAAATTCTTTGCCTCCGCCGGGGACGAGGCCGCCTTTACAGCCCGCCACCGGGCGGAGCTGATGCAGCCGGCGGACGGACTGAGCGCTCCTGTCCTGCGGGCCTACATCGGGATTGACTCCGGCAGCACCACCACCAAATTCGTGGTCATCAACGAAGACGAGCAGGTGACGGATACCTATTACGATCACAACAACGGCGAGCCGCTGCGGGTGGCCCGGCAGGGACTGACGGCCCTCGCGGAGAAATACCGGGCCGCCGGCGTCCGGCTGGAGATTCTGGGCGTCGGAACCACCGGCTACGGCGAGCAGATGATGGCCCGCGCCGTGCAGGCGGATTATCACACCGTGGAGACGGTCGCCCATGCCGAGGGCTGCCGGAAGTTTGTCCCCGACGCCACCTTCCTGCTGGACATCGGGGGGCAGGACATGAAAGCCATCTGGCTGCGGGACGGGGTCGTGACCAACATCGTGCTCAACGAGGCCTGCTCTTCCGGGTGCGGTTCCTTTTTGGAAAATTTCGCCGCCTCCCTGGGAATTCCGGTCAGGGAGATTGCCGCCGCGGCCTTCCGATCCCGGACCCCCGCGGTTCTGGGCAGCCGCTGCACCGTGTTTATGAACAGCACCATTATCAACGAGCAGCGCAACGGCAAGCAGGCGGACGATCTCATGGCCGGATTGTGCCGGTCGATTATTGAAAACGTCTTCACCAAGGTGGTCCGCATCGCCAATGTGTCGGAGCTGGGGGACCGCATCGTGGTGCAGGGCGGCACCTTCCGGAACCTGGCCGTGCTGCGGGCGCTGGAGGAATACCTGGGCCGGGAGGTGACGCTCTCGCCGTATCCCGGGGAAATGGGGGCGCTGGGAGCGGCGCTGGCCGCCAAGCGCCATATCGGGCAGTACGGCTACGCCAACGGGCGCTGCTCCTCCTTCATCGGGTTTGAGGCGGTGGAGCGCCTTACCTGGACCCGGGAGAGCGGCGTGGCCTGCGGCCTGTGCGCCAACCATTGCAGCCGCACCATCACCCGCTTCAGCACCGGCGGCAGCTTTGTCACCGGAAACCGGTGCGACCGGGGCGCCATTGTGGCGGACAGCCGCGAGGAGCTGCTGTCCCGGGCCAGGGCGGCCGCAAAGGCGCTGGAGAGCGTTCCGGACCTCTTCAAGCTGCGTCAGAAGCTGCTGTTCGAGGACTACCCCTGCCGTCCGGCGGCGCCGGAGCGGAAGGAGATCATCGGCCTGCCCCGGGTTCTGGAGTTCTGGGACAGCATGCCCTTCTGGTCCACCTTTTTTCAGGCGCTGGGCTTTGAGACCCGCTTCTCCCGGCCCAGCTCCCGCGGGCAGTATGAGTCCGGGCTGCAATACGTGGCGTCCGACACGATCTGCTTTCCCGCCAAGCTGGTGCACGGCCACATCCGGGATCTGGCGGAGCAGGGGGTGGACCGGATCTTCCTGCCGTTCATCATGCACATGCCCACGGAAAACCAGGGCGAAAAAAGCCCCTACGTCTGCCCGGTCATTATGGGATATCCCATGGTGGTGCGGAATTTTCAGTCTCCGGAGGAACACTTCCCCATACAGTTTGAAACGCCGGTCTTCCACTGGTTCCGGGAGGCGGACCGGAAACGGCAGATCTGCGCCTACGCGGCGGACCGCTGCGGCGTGACCCCCCAGCAGGCGGAAAACGCCTACGCGCAGGCGCAGAGCGCGATCCGCGCCTTCCGCCGCCGGATGCGGGAAGCCGGGGCCGCGGCCATCCGCCACGCGGAGGAAGCCGGGAAATTCGCCGTGGTGCTGGCCGGCAGGCCCTACCACACGGATCCCCTGATCAGCCACAGCCTCTCCGAAATGTTCACCCGAAAGGGAATCCCTGTTCTCACAGTGGACAGTCTGCCGAATCTGGAGCAGGCCAATCTGCGCCAGTCCCGGGTGGAAATCACCAACGACTTCCACGCCCGGATGCTGGCCGGGGCACTGGAGGCCGCCGCCGTTCCCGCACTGGAATATGTCCAGATCGTCAGCTTTGGCTGCGGCCACGACGCCATCCTCTCGGATGAGATCGTCCGGATCCTCAGCGAGGGCGGCAAACCTCCGCTGGTGCTGAAGCTGGACGAGAGCGAGGCCTCCGGCTCCCTGGGAATCCGGGTCCAGTCCTTTATCGAAACCGTCCAGCTCCGCCGGAGTCTGCAGCAGCCCGGTTCCCCGCCGGAGTTTCACATGCCGGAGCCCTATCCGGTCAAATACCGGAAGCGGGACCGGAAGCTGCGGGTGGTGCTGGTGCCCAACATTTCCGCACCGGTCTCCACGCTGCTGACGGCGCTCATGCAGCGGGAGGGGCTTCAGGCCAGAACGCTTCCCGTGGGCGGACCGGAAGAAATCGCCCTGGGGAAAAAGTACACGCACAACGACATCTGCTTCCCCTGCCAGATGGTGGTGGGAGAGCTGATCGCCGGGCTGCGCCGGGGCGGGTATCCCCAGGGCCAGGTGGCGGTGGGCATGGCAAAGCTGCAGTGCGACTGCCGGATGGCCAACTATTCCGCCATCCTCCGGAAGGCTCTGGACAGCGCCGGCTACGCCGACGTCCCCATTCTCACCACAGATCCCGGGGACACCAAGGGCATGCACCCCGGCGTATCCATGCTGGGAGCGCGGTCTGTCATTGAGGCGGCCTGGAGCTTTGTCATGCTGGACATCCTGGAGGAGCTGTGCCGCCGGATCCGCCCCTATGAGCGCCATTCCGGAGAGACGAACCGGGTATTCGACCAGTGCGTCTGCGCCATCGCGGAGGCCTCCAAAAGCGGACTGAGCCGGGAGATCGGCGCGTTCCGGCAGTCCATTGAGGCGTTCCGGCGGATTCCATATGACCGGAGCGTCCGCAAGCCCCGGGTGCTGGTCACCGGAGAGCTGCTGGTAACCTATCACCCCGGCACGAACTTCCATCTGGAGGAATATCTGGAGCGCAGCGGCATGGAAACCGTCTTTCCCCGGATCACCTACCAGTTCCGCAAGGATTTTCTGGCGGCCATCAGCGAAATCCGGGATTTCAAGGCCCGGCTGGCCCCCTATCCCTTTGCGCTGGAGCGGGTAATGGCCTTTATTCAAAAAACGCTGGAAAAAATCGCCCTGTCTCACCCCCTCTACCGCGCGGCGGCGGAGCCTCAGGCCCTGTACGAGGAGGTCCGGGAGATCATTCCCCAGACGCTGACCTGCGGCGAGGGCTGGCTGATGGCCGGCGAAATCGTCCATTACGCCAAAGAAGGGGTGCGGTCCTTCATCATTCTCCAGCCCTTCGGCTGCCTGCCGAATCATGTGTGCGGCCGGGGCGTGACCAAGCGGATCAAGGAACTCTTTCCCTCCGTTCAGATTCTGCCGCTGGATCTGGACCCCGATACCAGCTACGCCAACGTGGAAAACCGGCTTCAGATGCTGATTATGAACGGCTCCGCCCCGGAGCGGGAGCAGTCCCCGGAATCCGGCGCCGCCGCCCGCCGCGTTTCCCCGCCCGGCGGCGCTCCCGCCCACGCGGCAGGATAACGGCGAAGCGCTTCCCCCGCTGAAAACGAAACACAAAGCCCGGCCCCTTTCGGGGCCGGGCTTTCGGCTTGTCGAAAAAACCCACAGCGCTTCGCGCCCGCGGGCGCGGCATGCGGCTCCGTTGTTTTCCGGAGAATTCAGTAGAGCCGCTCCAAAATGGCGATCACGTCGGCGATGGCGCTGTGACTGGCGTCGGAAACCAGCGTGGCGCCGCTGTCCCGGACCGCGGGGACGCAGTTGGCCGGCGCGAAGCCCCGGGCCGCCGCGGCCAGCATGGGAAGGTCGTTGGCCTCGTCCCCCACGCAGTACAGATTCTCCCGTCGGATTCCCAGGCGTTCCGCCAGACGCAGGACCATACCGCCCTTGTTGGCGCCCTTCCTCGTCATCTCCAGCAGGTTCCGGCCGGAAAAAATCAGTTCATAGTCCTCCGCCCAGCCCCGGTCCGTAATGAGACGCACCGCGTCCTCCAGAACGGGCCGTTCGTCCTCAAAGAGCAGCTTGCCCAGCGGAAGAGGAACCTCCGCCATGGAGGCGCATTCCCGCGTGCCGACCTTTGTCAGGTGCTCATGGTTCCGGGTAATTTCATTGGGGTGAACCGCGTGAACGATGTTGTCGATATGGTACGCCTCCACCGCCGTGGACGGAAAAGCGTCCAGAACCGTCTGGGCCCGTTCCTTCGCCGTCTCGTCCAGCAGGGAAAATTCCAGATACTCCTGCCGCTGCCAGTCATAGATCGCGGCGCCGTTGCACACCACGCAGGGGGTGGCGAGAGGCAACAGGGACGCCACCGGCGCGAACGCCGCCAGAGCCCGTCCGGTGGCCACGGTAAACCGTCCGCCTTCGGCGGTAAAACGCTCGATGGCCCGCCGGTTCTTCTCCGACAGGGGCGGAATGGGCCGGCCGCTGCGCAGGCTGGCCTCCGTGTAAATCAGGGTATTGTCAAAATCGCTGGCAATGAGCACGCCGCTGAACTTTCCCATAGCCGGTCTCCCTTCCGTGTGGTAAATCCTATTTTTTCAAATCCCGCCCGCAGTATGCAAAAGGCCGCCGGATCCGCCCGGAAGGCCGCCGCGTTCTTTCCATGCCGCGCGCTGGGGATATTGTACGCCACGCGAGGAAAAATGTCAAAGCCCCGTCCGGCGGCCCATTTTGGAAAGTTCGGAATTTAGCCGCGGTTTGTTTACAAATTGTTTATATCCATCCATTGACAGGAGTGGAATGTGGTGGTACACTCACGTTAGCACTCAGGGAAAGCGAGTGCTAAAATCATTTGAGGTGTTTGCATGGATCTCACAGATCGGAAAAAGCAAATACTGAAAGTCGTCATTGAGGATTATATCCGCACCGCGGAGCCGGTGGGCTCCAAAACCATCGCCGCGGAGATGGGAGGCAGCGTCAGCTCCGCCACCATCCGCAATGAGCTGGCGGATCTGGCGGAGATGGGCTATCTGGAACAGCCCCATACCTCCGCCGGACGGATTCCGTCCCCCCAGGGCTATCGCCTGTACGTCAACGAGCTGATGGAGCAGCAGAAGCTCAGCCTCGCGGAAACGCAGCGGATCAATCAGGCCCTCCAGATGAAAATGGAGGAGCTGGACCGGATCATTTTCCAGGCAGGCAGGGCGGTGTCTTCCTTTGTGAATTATCCCGCCTACGCCGCGGCCGCCGCACGGACGAAAACCGTCACCGCCCGGCACTTTGACATGCTGCCGGTGGATGAGCGGAGCTGCATCGTGGTAATGATGACCGGCGACAACCGGGTCAAAAGCCAGCTGCTGCGGCTTCAGCTTCGGGTGGACACCTCCCAGATGCCCGTTCTGGCCAGTCTGCTGAACGAGAATTTCACCGGTCTCCCGGCGGATGAGATGAACGCCGTGCTGCTGCGGATGAGCGATCAGGTTCCGCCGCAGATGTTCCTGCTGCTGTCCCAGACCATCGCCTACGCGGTGGATGTGCTGGAGGAAGCGGGACAGAAGGAGGTTTATACCGCCGGTGTCACGCAGGTGCTGAAGCTGCCGGAATTCCGGGACGCGGATAAGGCCCATGACCTGATGAGCTTTCTGGCGGAGGGCAAGGAAAACCTGCCGGCGCCGGATGAAAATACACCGCTGAAAATCCTGATCGGGCCGGAAAATGTCAACGAGGCCCTGCGGGACACCAGCGTTGTGGTGGCAAGCTATGATATCGGAGACAATATGCGGGGCCTGATCGGTGTAGTGGGTCCCACCCGCATGGATTACGCCGCAGTGGCCGCCCGGCTGGCCGGCTTTGCCGACGGGCTGACCCGGCTGTTTGGAAAACGGGATTTACCCCCGAAGGAGGATGCAGAAAAATGAGCGAAGAGACAAAGCGCCCCACCCCGAAAGAGGAGGATGCGCAGAAGAAAACCGGCGGGGAAGAGAATGCCCGGCAGAAGCCGGAGAGCGCCGGGGAAGAACCCAAGGCGGAAAAGACTTCTGAAAAGAAAAAGGAGCACGGCAGAAAAGAAAAGACCTTCACTCTGACGAAAGAGCAGATGGAGGCGGCGGAATTGGCCGCCAAGCAGCTGGAATCCGTGAAAGAGCAGTACACCCGGCTGGCCGCCGAGTACGATAACTACCGCAAGCGCACGGCCAAGGAAAAGGAGTCCATTTATCAGGACGCCAAGATCGACACCATCAAGGAATTCCTGGCGGTGTACGACAATCTGGAGCGGGCCATGGCCACCGAGGGCGGAGAGGACTCCCCCCACAAAAAGGGGATGGAGATGATCTTCACCCAGTATAAGAAGATTCTTGAGAAGCTGGGCGTTACGGAGATGGAGGCCAAGGGCCAGCCCTTTGACCCAAACCGCCACAACGCGGTCATGCATATTGACGATGAGAACCTGGGAGAAAATGTGGTCGCTCAGGTATTTCAGGCCGGCTTTATGATGGGCGACAAGGTGCTACGGTTCGCCACAGTCCAGGTTGCCAACTAAGGAGAGATCCTGATGAATCAGAAAAAGCTTTACCGGTATCCCCAGAGCGGGATGCTGGCCGGCGTCTGCGCCGGAATCGCGGAATACTTCGGCTGGGACGCCACATGGGTGCGTCTGGGCTGGGCGCTGTTCACTCTGCTGGGCGGCAGCGGCCTTCTGGCGTATATCATCGCGGCCATTGTCATTCCCAAGGCTCCGGACGCCGATTGAGCCATTGAGCAGATAAATAAAATTTAGTATAGATTATTGGAGGAAGCATTTATGTCTAAAGTAATTGGTATTGATCTGGGAACCACCAATTCCTGTGTTGCCGTCATGGAGGGCGGCGAAGCTGTCGTTATCCCCAACGCCGAGGGCAACCGGACCACCCCGTCCGTGGTGGCCTTTTCCAAGACCGGCGAGCGGATGGTAGGCCAGGTCGCAAAGCGGCAGGCCATCACCAACCCCGACCGCACCGTCTCCTCGATCAAGCGTGAGATGGGCAGCGACTACAAGGTCACCATCGACGGCAAGTCCTACACGCCGCAGGAGATCAGCGCCATGATCCTTCAGAAGCTGAAGGCGGACGCCGAGGCTTATCTGGGCTCTCCCGTGACGGAAGCCGTCATCACGGTCCCCGCCTACTTCACCGACTCTCAGCGGCAGGCCACCAAGGACGCCGGCAAGATCGCCGGTCTGGATGTGAAGCGGATCATCAACGAGCCCACCGCCGCCGCGCTGGCTTACGGTGTGGATAAGGAGCAGGCCCAGAAGATCATGGTCTACGATCTGGGCGGCGGCACCTTCGATGTGTCCATTCTGGAAATCGATGACGGCGTGATCGAGGTTCTGGCTACCGCCGGCAACAACCGTCTGGGCGGCGATGACTTCGACGAGTGCATCATGAAGTACCTGGTCAGCGAGTTCAAGCGTACGGACGGCGTGGATCTGTCCAACGACAAGGTCGCCATGCAGCGCCTGAAGGAGGCCGCCGAGAAGGCCAAGATTGAGCTCTCCGGCGTCACCACCTCCAACATCAACCTGCCCTATATCACCGCCGACGCCACCGGCCCCAAGCACCTGGACGTCACCCTCACCCGGGCGAAGTTCAATGAGCTGACCGCTCATCTGGTGGAGGCCACCATGGGCCCCGTCCATCAGGCCATGAGCGACGCCAACCTGAAGCCCAGCGACCTGAGCAAGGTTCTGCTGGTGGGCGGCTCCAGCCGGATTCCCGCCGTGCAGGAGGCCGTGAAGAAGTTCACCGGCTCCGAGCCCTTCAAGGGCATCAACCCCGACGAGTGCGTGGCCATGGGCGCGGCCCTGCAGGCCGGCGTTCTCACCGGCGATGTGAAGGGCCTGCTGCTGCTGGATGTCACGCCTCTGTCCCTGGGCATTGAAACCATGGGCGGCGTGTTCACCAAGCTGATCGACCGCAACACCACCATTCCCGTGAAGAAGAGCCAGATCTTCTCCACCGCCGCGGATAACCAGACCTCCGTGGAGGTCAACGTCCTCCAGGGCGAGCGGGAAATGGCCGCCGCCAACAAGTCTCTGGGCCGGTTCCATCTGGACGGAATCGCGCCGGCGCGCCGGGGCGTGCCTCAGATTGAGGTCACCTTCGACATCGACGCCAACGGCATCGTGAACGTCTCCGCCAAGGATCTGGGCACCGGCAAGGAGCAGCACATCACCATCACTTCTTCTTCCAACATGTCCAAGGAGGACATTGAGAAGGCCGTCAAGGAAGCGGAGCAGTACGCCGCTCAGGACGCCAAGCTGAAAGAAGAGGTGGAAGTCCGGAACCAGGCCGACCAGATGGTCTATCAATCTGAAAAGACGCTGGGCGAGATGGGCGACAAGATTCCCGAGGGCGACAAGAACAAGGTTCAGTCCGCCATCGACAAGCTGAAGGAGACCCTGAAGGGTCAGGATACCGCGGCCATCAAGGCGGCCACGGAGGAGCTGACCAAGGAGTTCTACGCCGTCAGCGAGAAGCTCTACCAGAACGCCAATCCCCAGGGCGCTCAGGGCGGCGCGCAGGCCGGTCCCGACATGGGCGGCCAGCAGGGCGGCGCGCAGCAGGGCCAGTATTACGACGCCGACTACAAGGTCGTGGACGACGACGATAAGAACAAGCAGTAATTCAAAGCGGAACGCCAATGGGACGGGGATTCTCCCCGCCCCATTTGGAGCGTTTATACCAGTTGGAAGCAGCAACAGGGGGCCGGCCGCTCCGGTTCCGGCTTCCCAGTATCAAAAGTGGTGAACAGATATGTCAGAGCAGAAACGAGATTATTACGAGGTGCTGGGCGTTTCCAAGGGCGCCTCGGAGGACGAGATCAAGCGGGCCTACAAAAAAATGGCCCGCAAATACCACCCGGATCTGAACCCCGGCGACAAAACGGCCGAGGAAAAATTCAAGGAAGTCAACGAAGCCTATGAGGTGCTGTCCAACCCGGACAAGAAGGCCCGGTACGATCAGTACGGCCACGCGGGCGTAGACCCCAACTTCGGAGCGGGCGCCGGGGCCGGCGGCTTCGGCGGCTTTGACGGCAGCTTTGATTTCGGTGATCTGGGCGACATTTTCGGCAGTTTTTTTGGCGGGGGTTTTTCCGGTGGCCGCCGTTCTAACCCCAACGCGCCCCAGCGTGGCGAGAGCATCCGGATGAACATCGCCATCAGCTTTGAGGAAGCTGCCTTCGGCTGTGAAAAGGCGGTTACGGTGGAGCGAACAGAGCCCTGCGACGCCTGCCACGGCACCGGCTGCGCCCCCGGCACAACGCCGGAGGTCTGCCCGGACTGCCATGGCACCGGCACCGTGCAGGTGCGCCGGCAGACCCCCATGGGCGTCTTCGCCACCTCTTCCCCCTGCACCCGCTGCGGCGGAAAGGGCCGCATCATTCATCAGCCCTGCCGGGAGTGCCGGGGCGCCGGAGCCGTCCGGAAGCGGAAGACCATTCAGGCCAGTATTCCCGCCGGAATCGACAACGGCCAGACCATTTCCATCCGGGGCCAGGGCAACGCCGGCGTCAACGGCGGGCCGGCAGGCGATCTGCTGATTACCATTACCGTCCGGCCCCATGAGATTTTCCGGCGGGAAGGCACCTCGGTTCTGTGCGAGGCGCCCATCACCTACGCCCAGGCGGTTCTGGGCGCGGAGTTGGAGATTCCCACCATTGACGGCAAGGTGAAATACACCCTGCCGGAGGGGACGCAGTCCGGCACAACCTTCCGCCTGAAGGGCAAGGGCATCCCCTCCATCAACGGCCGGGGCCGGGGCGACCAGTATGTGACCGTCTATATTGAAACACCCCGCAACCTGAACCGGGAGCAGAAGGACGCCCTGAAGAAATTCGCCGAAACTCTGGGCGACAACAACTACGAGGAGCGGAGGAAGTTCTTCCGGAAGTTCAAGAAATGAGCAAAGCGTCTTATCTGGCGGATTTTCATCTCCACTGCCGCTGGTCTCCGGACAGCCGGGCCCCCATGGAGGAAATCGCCCGGGCGGCGGTCCGGCAGGGCCTCCATGAAATCTGCCTGACAGACCACGTGGAGGTCATGTCCTCCGGCTCCTGGACCCGGAATACCTTTGACTGGGCGGCGCTGGACCGGGAATACGCGCAGGCCCGGGCGGCGCTGGGCGATGAGATTATCATCCGCCGGGGCGTGGAGCTGGGCGAAGCCCCCCGGGACTTCGCCTACGCCGAACAGCTGCTGGCGCAGATGCCGCCGGTGGATTTCGTAATCGGCTCCATCCATCAGCTCTCGGAGCGGTATGGCTGCGAGGATCTGTTTTACGCCGCCAGCGCCGATCCGGCGGAAGCCCGGCGGCAGATTGCCGATTATCTGGAGCTGGTGCTGCGGCAGGCAAAATGGGGAAAATTCTCCGTGCAGGGGCATCTGACTCTGCCGCTGCGGTATATGAACGAAAACCGGGGCGGCCACATGACCTTTGACGGCTTCGAGGCCGAGGTGGCGGAGATCTGCCGGACCCTGGCGGCCAACGGCTGCGGCATCGAGGTCAACACGAACCGGGGCAACACGCCGCTGCCGGATGAAAAATGGCTGCGGCTGTACAGGGCCTGCGGCGGCGAAATCGTCACGCTGGGCTCCGACGCCCACGCTCCGGCCAGCGTGGGCTGTCACATCCGGGAGGGGCAGCGCCTGCTTCGGGAGTGCGGCTTCCGGGCGTTTTGCACCTTCCGGAACGGAAAACCGGTTTTTCACGACCTGCCGGACTGACTTTCATACGGCGGAGCGGGAGCGCGGCCTCCCGCCCTCGGAAAAGCTCCCGCTTCGGCGGGAGCTTTTTCAGTTGCAAATTCTTCCGGATGCGGGTACAATAAGGACGAATCATTTCAGGCATCACCGCGCCGGGAAAGCCGCGGCGCTTTGCGGAAGGGCTGTGCTCTGATTCTGCTGCGGTTTTTTATCATACGTTTCGTATTACCGTGAAACCGCGCCGCGTCAGTACGCAGAATCTGCCCGCGAATCGCGCTTGCTCCATGACGCGGTATTGCCTTAAAATTTACGGGCATTGTCCCTGAAAAGGAGTCATGATTATGAAAATCGCCATGGGCTGCGATCACGGCGGCTACGCGCTGAAATGTGAGCTTGCAAAATATCTGGAGGAGCAGGGCCATGAAATCCGGGATTTCGGCTGCTACTCCACGGAAAGCTGCGATTATCCCGAGTTCGGAGAGGCGGCCGCCCGGGCGGTGGCCTCCGGAGAATGTGAGCGGGGAATTGTAATCTGCACCACCGGCATCGGCATTTCCATCGCCGCCAACAAGGTCCGCGGCATCCGCTGCGCCCATTGCGCCGACACTCTGGAGGCGGAGATGACCCGCCGCCACAACGACGCCAATATGATGGCTCTGGGCGCTGGCTTTACGGGCCCGGTGCTGGCAAAGCGCATGGCTGAGGTGTTTCTCTCCACGGAATTTGAGGGCGGCCGCCATGCCCGCCGGGTGGGGAAGCTGGACGCGATCCAGCCCTGACAGGCGGAAAGGCGGTGAGACAGGATGTCTCCTACACGCGGTTACAGCAGCTACCGGGGGCGAAGCCCTCTGTGGAAGAAGCTGCTGGCCATCCTGCTGCTTCTGGTGATTCTGGCTGCGGGTGCGGTGGTTGCTCTGCAGAATCACATTGTTTACGATGATAACGGAACGGCGCATCTGGTTCTGCCGGGAAAGCACGGCGGAGCCGGTTCCGCGGAAAGCTCCGCCGGGGGCTCCTCCTCTGAAGAACTGAACATTACCGTAGACGAAAGCTCCGCCCCGAAAGAGCTCAGGGCTGTCCAGCTGCCTCAGACGGCGTATTCCCAATGGCAGCCGGACCGCTGGAAGTCCTGCTGGGACGGCAGCACGCCGTTCAACGCGCTGGTAGTGACGGTGAAGGACTCCGGCGGCCAGGTGTTCTATGACTCCGCGGCGGCGAAGGCTGTCACCGGGCGCAGCGGCTCAGAGACAGACACGCAGGCGCTTCATACCCTGATGGAAGCAGCCTCCGGACGCTATCTGATCGCACGGCTCAGCTGTCTTCTGGACCCGGCGGCGGCAAAAGCGGACATGGAGGGAATGGGGCTGAAAAACACCGGCGGCTTCATCTTCTATGACGGCAGCAGCGCCAACTGGCTGGACCCGGCCAAGCAGAAGACGGTGGAATATCTCTGCGGGCTGGCGAAGGAATGCGCAGCCCTGGGTTTTCATGAGATTCTGCTGAGCGATGTGTCCTATCCTACGGCCGGCAAGCTGGATAAGATTGATTATGGCTCCGGCGTAAACCGGCAGGAGACGCTGGAGGCTCTGGTGGGCGCGGTTTCCGACGCGCTGGCGGCAGAATATCCGGATGTGAAGCTCTCTATAGAGCTGCCTGCCAACGTCATTACCGCAGGCTCTGACGAGACCGCCGGACTGTCTCTGACGGCGATGGCGCGCCATGTGAGCCGGATCTGGGCCGTCTGCGCTGAGGCCGACGCCCCGTCTCTGGCGCAGTCGGTGGCCGCGGCCGGGACGGACGGCGTTCCAGGCTTTATCCCGGAGCTGACGGCGGATGTGCCGCCGGAGCAGATCGGGAGCGCGCTTCCGCAATTTCTGCCGGACTATCTTCTGTCTGTCCGCTGAGAGATGACCGGCACGCAAAAGATCCGCGCACAGACGAACAGACTTGTTCGCTTCTCTGTGCGCGGATCTTTTTGTATAAGCCGGATTTCCGGTTGGCGCGGGTGAGATCCCGCAAAAAATAAAAGCCCGCCTCAACCAGGGCGGTGTTCGTAAGACCGTTTCAATATGCGGGCGGCGAGACTTTCGCGGTCACGCCGCCGGGCCTGAGCGGACGGCCGCAAAGCGGCGCAGGGAAAGCGGCCCTTCTTGAGAATATCGTGACGCGAACGCCCCGGACATTCAAGTGTCCGGGGCGTTCGGCCCCGCGGGACACCCATACGGGGTTCCCCCGTATAGAAGCGCGCCCTTCGCGTCTGTTCAAGAAATTGGAAGCTGCCGCATTATTTTTTCCAATGATTCAGGTTAGGCACTACAGCTTCCATATGGGCACGAACCTGCTCTGCCGGCCAATGCTCCGTTGCCATATGCTCTGCGCAGAAATCAATCAGCTGCTCCTTGCTGGTGTACTTAAATTCACCATCGGCATAACACCACTTACAATATTCTTCATTAAAAGAACCGTCCGGCTCCCTGCTGGTTGCGGAATCGTCAAGCGGCATCCCGCAGCATTGGCAAATCAGCTGTCTTTGGGAACCCAGCAAAGTATTGATAGAAACATCAAAGAACTTTGAAAGCAGTTTCAATGTTTCCACATTCGGTGTTGTTTCACCGTTTTCCCACCGGGACACCGCCTGCCTTGTAACAAAGACTTTTTCTGCCAGCTCGTCTTGCGACAGCCCTCTTTTGGTTCTCAGGCTGTATAAAATATCCTTTGTATCCATATAGAACGCCTCCTCGATACAACTGTAACACAGGGCCTTTTTACAGGCAAGCAACTTGCGGTTGCTGTAAATTCCTGTTTGGTTCCATATTGCCGCATAACAGCGGCGAATACAGCAGCCGCAGCAGAGAGCAAACCGCTGCGACTGTCAGCGGTCTTACAGACGCCCGCCTTCTGAGGCGGGCTTTCTCCGCTCCGGCGGACCCGGCGGAAACACCGGACCCGAAAGGGAAGAATTACGCGGCGTCCCGCTCCGGGCAATCAGCGGAAGGACTGCGGCCGGCGGTTTACTCATAAGCCTGGATGAACCGTATAAATGGCTCCGCTTTTTCTGCAAAAAAGGCTGCCGCCGCCCACGTGCCGCCTCTGCCCGCAAGTTCGCCTCATAGGACGACATATTTTCATATACAGTGGTCAGATTCTGCGTTTTGTACAAAAGAAAGGCGCTAAGTTTGTTTTTTATA
>ERZ808240.994-NODE-994-length-36079-cov-5.807656_pt1 | contig 36079 bp, 30 predicted proteins | sample MGYA00521084_ERZ808240 | MGnify/ENA primary metagenome ERZ808240 (study PRJEB31516, sample SAMN03275571) | gut metagenome | biome: mammalia-associated habitat; material: feces | host: Papio cynocephalus | place: Kenya | collected 2012-08-06 ... | reverse complement strand
CGACGATCCAGGCAAGTAGTAGAAATCGCACTCATCTCAAAAAGTCAGGTTATATGAAATGTTCCTAGTGATTGCAAGTGTTTTCTTGAATTTTCTAGGTTATATAGTTATTCAAGTTAAATACAACACTTTTGGATAGGGAAGGGGATTTCCAATTATTCGTTGATATACTAAATTTAACAAGAGTTTTAAGCGTAGTATCTTAGGTTTAAAAAGATTGGAGTTCAATCATGACTATTCATGTAAATCAGAGAAGAATGGTCTCTAGTTAAGGGTGATCAAGTTTTAATACTTTTTAAACGATCTTCGCTTCTGAAGGTGTTATTTTTGAATGGACTTTTTGTTTAAATCTCGGTTTAAGGAAATCTTTTCGAAAAATCATCTTTGCCTATTTGGCATAAATTCAGTTAAAACAAAATTTTTTTCAATTTGTATTTGCCCTAACGATTCAGAAAACGTCTTCCGAGTCATGAAAAAGATTCTTTTGTTTGGCTGTATATGGATTTGGGTATACTTTTGATTGCTTTAGAAGAACTGTAAAACGTTCTCTTTCTCGGTGGGATAGAAGTTTGGGTTTTGATTCTTAGATTACGGAAAAATGGATGTTTTTGGAGATACTGTTTTTCGGAATATGCAAAAAGCATGTTATCGCACCTTAGTTTTTGATAGAATATTGCCAGGAAAATTTCCGAAAGAGGCTATTATGGAAACTAAAGATTACAAGAAACTTCACGAAGAATTCAAATATTTGGAAAAACGGATCCGCCAGGAACAGAGAATCGTCATCTATCGTCACACTTCCCCCGACTATGACGCCTTGGGAAGTCAATTCGGTCTAGCAACATGGATTAAGGAAAATTATCCGGAAAAGGAGGTCTTTTGTGTTGGTGAGAATCAACCCAATTTTCAGCCATCCCTTTTTCCTTTGTGCCAAACCTTAGATGAATCTTTTTATGATCAAGATCATCTTTCCATTACCGTAGATGTTTCGGATAGTAAACGCATTTCCGATAATCATATCTCCAAGGCAAAAGAAGTCATTAAAATCGACCATCATCCTCTTCCTCAGGAAGAGTACCGATTTGGCGATTTTCTTATCGTTCATCCCGATAGGCCGGCTGCAAGTGAACTGATTGCATTATTCTGCCTATCTAGGGGAAAAGGCTTTTGTCTCAGTAAGAAGGCTGCTGAATACCTATATTGTGGCATTGTTGGAGATACAGGTAGATTCCTTTATGAAGACAGCGACGGAGCTACCTTAAGGATTGCTGCTGACCTTCTAAATCTTGGTGTTGATAAGACAAGCATCTACGACAGAATGTACGAAACGGATCTCAGGAAGATCAACATCTTGAAATTCTGCCTTAATAATTTTGTTTTGACGGAAAAAGGAACATGTTATTTTGTCTTCACCAAGAAGACGATGGATGAACTTCATATGACCAGCGATGAAGGAAACCTTCATATCAACACGTTTCGCAATATGAAAGGTGTTCGTTGCGTATGTTCCGTTACGGAAGATGAGAAGAACCACAACTTCCGTGTTTCCTTACGTTCTTCCCATACCAAAGTCTCCCCCGCTGCAATGAAATTTGACGGTGGAGGTCATGATTATGCGGCCGGCTGTAAGCTAAAATCCTTGGATGAACTTCCCAAACTGATTCAAGCTTGTGACGAACTGAAGTAATCAACGGAATAAATAGGAGGAGCTTTGTTCCAGCTCCTCTTTTTTGATGCCTGTTTTTTCGAAAAATGTAGACGTAAGGCTATCGTTTCCTTTGTAAAGGTAAAGGGAGGAATAATCCGTTTTTTCTTGAATCAAGGAAAAATCTTCTGTCTTTTCTGTATTTAAAAAAAGAACAGGCTTCTTCATGGTTTTCAGATACGAATGATAGGATTTTCCTTTCTCGTCCTTTTCAACCGAAAAAGAGAATGAATCCAAAGAAGAATCTTCTTCTTTTTCTATCGGTGTAACAATCTTTATACCTGAATCATAGGTATATGCATCTATGATCTTGCTGACTTCTTCGATCGAAACATTCTTTTCGGTGATTTCGGTTTGCTGAATGAGTGTTCCTTTTTCGAAAAAAAGGATTGCATTTTCATGGACGGAGGGAAAGGTATCTTTGGGAAGAAGGTCGTAATTCTCCTTGTCGATATAAGGAATCAGAAAATCGGCTTCATTTGCTTTTGAATATAAGGAATAATCGAATACCGTACAATTGGATGAACAGGATCTTTGATAAATGCAGACAAAAAAAGAAGCCTTTTTCTCTTTTAAGGAGAGAAGGGTTTCATTATCCATACTATAAAGAAGATGGTAGTTCCGTTCCTCTTTATAATTTATGGAATCGATATGATAAATGGGAATCCTGTTTGTTTTGTTCTTTTCACAAGAAAAAAGAAGGAAAGGAAGAGCACCAAAAATTAAAAATTTATTCATTTTTGCTATCTAAAAATTCAAGGATTAGATCCAATTCGAGTTCATCTCTTTGCGTATCCAGGTCAAACAAGGCATTCTGATAAGATTGACTGGCAGGATCATCGCTTGAGGTTTTTTCCTTGCTTCGCAGTTCTTTCACTTCTTCATAGAGAGAAGTGGTGTAATAAAGGAATCCACTGGAATCGATTTTGATGTCTTTATCGTTGCGATATACTTTGGTCTCATGTTCTTTTTGATTTCCGGAATAGAAGATAAGAGCGGGAACGGCTCCTGTTTTTCCATAATCGTTTTCATATCCGGGAATATCATTCAAGTAAAACTTTGAGCAGAAGGACTGCCAGAGTTGTTCTCCTGTTTTTTTCTTTTCGTTATCGGCGTTTTTCTTTTTGAGAAAATAGCCATCTACCTCGTAGAAATACAGCTTCTTTTCGTTGCCATACAAATAGGGTAGTATCAGGCGTTTCTTTAAATCGGTGCAATCCGGACACCTTCTCCAGGTATAGACGATGATTTTGTCTGTCGTTTCCAGAATCTTTTCATCCAGAGCATCGGTCGAGAAACCTAGTGTATCATCCTCTTCATCTCTATTTTCGATATAATACGTTTTATAGAGGGAAGCAGCATTTTTGACTCGAACCATATCGTTCAAAGAGTAATAGCTTGTCGAATAAAGGTATTTATCCAAAATGTTTTTTGTGTTTTCGTAATTTTTCTGGCTATCCGTACGATCGATTTTTTGTGGTTCCATCGAATAGAAATGCCCAACTCTGCTATTGACTAGTTTTCCATCACCATAAAATAGGACTACAGGTGTTCCTGTAATCTGAGGATAATGGTTTGCAAAATAACCACTTTTGTTTTCTGGGTTTGAATAACAAGTATTGTAGGTGAAATAATCGACTAAATAAATAATGGAAGATGTTTTGTAGATGTAACCTTCCTTATAGTTTCCATCGGAATCGGGATTGCCCCGGAGAGAATAAAGGAGAGAATCGCAGTACTGGCAGCCTTCCTTGCTCACGACAACCATAGCCTGATCATATCTTGTGATTTCGTCGAGCTGTTTATCGCTTTCGATATAAACAAAAGAATCGATTCCTTCCTTTTTTGGAAGAGTGATCTTGTCTTTGATGTTGAGCTCTGGGTGCTTTTCTTCTTTTTTGCATCCGAAAAGACCAATAGAAAAAGAGGACAGAAGAATGAAGGAAAGTATTTTTGACATTTTTTTCATCTTTTGTCCTCCTATTTACAATAATTCAGCTCTTGAGTTCTTTAAAGTCCCAAAACTCTGACCGTATCAAGTGCAATCATGAGTTCTTCGTCTGTCGGGATAACAGCAACCGGAATCTTACTTTCTTTGCTGGAAATGATTCCTTCTTTGCCAAGACGGATTTCATTGTTCCGTTTTTCATCAATGACAATACCCAAGGCTTCTTCCACATCCTTGAAGGCAAGCTTACGATAGAGTGGAGCATTTTCGAAAACACCGGCTGAGCAGACAATCATGTCGACATGTCCTAATTTTCCGTAATACATCATAAGATAGTCAGCAATGCGGGAGGCATACATGTCGATGGCCAGTTTGGCTCTTTCATTTCCTTTTTCGTAGGCTTCTTCTACGTCTCTTGTGTCGTTGGAAATTCCAGAAACACCTAAGATACCGGAAGAATGGTTGAAAATATCGTAGATTTCATCTGCGCTTTTGCCTGTCCTTTTGCAAAGGTAAGGCATGCACGAAGGATCGATATCACCGGTTCTAGAACCCATCATGACACCGGCAAGTGGAGTAAGTCCCATACTTGTGGCAATGCATTTTCCGTCCTTGACGGCTGCAAGGGAAGCACCACTTCCAATATGACAGGTAATGATATTCACGTGTTCTTGGTCAGGGAAATATTCTTCCTTGGCAACCTGGGACAAATATTTGTGAGAGGTACCATGGGCGCCGTATCTTCTTACACCATATTTTTCATACCATTCGTATGGAATGGCATACATATATTCAACCGGATCCATTGTCTGATGGAAAGCTGTGTCAAAGACGGCAACTTCACCGACGTTGGGAAGGGCCTTTTTGAAAGCATGATAGCAAGTCAAATGGGCTTCGGCATGAAGTGGATCCAAAGGAATCAAAGCGGCGATTTTATCTTCTGTATCCTGATCGAAGATGTGGGAATCGCTGAAATAGCTTCCGCCTTGGACGACACGGTTTCCAATACCTTTGATTTCGTCCAAAGTCTTGACGATTCCTTCCTGGATAAGTCCGTTGAGAACCAAATCGACAGCTTCATGATGATCTTTTACCGGAAGAACCTTGGTGTTTTTGTATCCACCCGGCTTTTTGATGGTGAAAATACCGTCTTCATGACCGATTCTTTCGACAATGCCGGAAGTTAAGACTTCCATATATTTTGATTTTTCGGCAATTGTCTTTTGCTTCACTGCCTCTTCTTTTACACTATAGAGTTTGAACTTAAGGGAAGAAGATCCGGCGTTGACACACATGATTTTCATTTCGTTTGACATTATAATCTCCTATCTAAACTAGCACTACTATTTTAGTCCGTTTTCATTGAAATACAATGAAAATGGGCTTGTTTTTCCTTTTTTCGTTTTAAATGGGAACAAAAAAGGAAATTTTCCTTTGAAAATTCCTGTTTATGGGGGTATTGTGCTATAATTTTTTAAAAATACCGGGAGGTCTTTATGGACACGACGTTCTTTGATAACTATCTTCATGGGCATCTTCCCGATGCCTATAAGTATTTTGGGGCTCATAAGGTCAATAGGAACGGAAAGGAAGGATTCTTTTTTCGTGTCTATGCCCCAATGGCTAAAAGCGTTTCCTTGATTGGAGACTTCAATAATTGGGATGCCCTCAAAGGAAGAATGAGCAAAGTCCATTATCTTGGACTTTACGAAATTTTCGTTCCGCAAGCCAAAGTCGGTCAGAAATATAAGTTCCACATTGAAGGATGTGATGGCTTTTTCAAAGATAAGATGGACCCTTTTGCCTTCATGGATGAGAATAATGGCCAATCCTGTTCTATTCTTTTTGATATTGATTCTGTGCAGATCAACGATGAAGAGTTCTTGAAGAAACGGGATAGGAATTTTGATAAGCCGGTATCGATTTATGAATTTCACTTTGGAACCTGGAAAAGAAGAGAGGATGGAAGCCAGTATTCTTATTCTGAAATAGCCGACGTTCTTATCCCATATCTGAAAGAGATGGGATTTACGCATGTCGAGTTTTTGCCTATTCTTGCTTATCCAAACGACAAGAGCTGGGGTTATCAGGCACTTGGCTTTTTCTCTGTCGATTCCAGGTGGGGGAATCCAAACGATTTTGCGACATTTGTCGAGAAACTTCACCAAGCCAACATTGGGATCATTATGGATTTTGTTCCGGTCCATTTTGCCGTCGACAGTTTCGGTTTGGAAAAATTTGATGGATCATGTGTCTATGAGTACAGCAATGAACATGAATTCACGGAATGGGGAACAAAATCTTTTGACCTTGGTAAAGACACTGTACGTTCTTTCTTGACTTCGGCCATCATCTATTTCGGGAAGGTTTTCCATTTGGATGGGTTCCGATTCGATGCGGTGAGCAACATCATATACTGGGATGGTGATTCTTCAAAGGGCGTCAATACAGGGGCTGTCGAATTCATCAAGAGGCTGAATGGATATGCTCATGCTCTGCTTCCGGGAGTCATGATGATTGCTGAAGACTCTTCCGCTTATGGTCATGTTACGAAAGGAATGTTCCAGGAAGGCTTGGGATTTGATTACAAATGGGATTTGGGTTGGATGAACGATACGCTTAAATATTATTCTAAGGATCCGGTCTATAAGAAGTACTGTCATAATCAAATCACTTTCTCGATGGCTTATTTCTATTCCGAAAATTTTGTTCTTCCATTTTCTCATGATGAAGTCGTTCATATGAAGGGTTCTGTTCTCAACAAGATGTGGGGTAACTATGACAACAAGTTTGCTCTTGTAAGAAATCTTTATGCCTATCAGTTTGCCCATCCTGGGAAGAAACTGAATTTCATGGGTAATGAATTGGCCACATTTGATGAATGGAAAGAATTTGAACCGATTGCCTTCAATGTTCTTGATTACCCTAAGCACAGCGGAGTGCAGCTTCTTTTCAAGGATTTGAATCATTTATATTCTTCCCACCCTGCTATGTATGAAAAGGAATATGATCCGTCTAAGTTCTCCTGGATTATGGCGGATAATGCCGGACAGTCTGTCTATGCGTTCTACCGGGAATCCGATTCAGAATGCATTGTCTTCATTTTCAACATGACACCGAATTTCTATTGGGACTATGACATCGGTGTCCCTTATGAGGGTATCTATGATGAAATTCTCAATACCGACAATGGTAAATATGGCGGTTGGAACCAATTCAATAAGGAGCCTTTGAAGACTTCCGGCGCCGGATGTCATAACCAAAAATACAAGGTTACTGTCAAATTACCGAGTTTCGGTGGAATCTATCTTTGCCATAAGAAGGTAAATCTTAACAGGGATGAGCTTCCTTATCTTGCAAAAGAGCCCGACAAATTGTATATTCCTAAAGTCTGATTCGAACATAAATGAGGTAAACCAAATGATTGAAATAAAACCAGGAAATGAATTCCGAGAATACTTCAAAGATGATTTCTCCAAACGCTGCATCGAGAAATATGGAAAGGATCCGTCTGATCTTGATTTGATTGCTTTGTATGATATTTTGGGAACCACTATACGTGATTATGCAAATATCGATGCCAAGAGATGCAAATCCGAAATCAAAAAAGACGGAAAGAAGCAGTTGATCTATTTTTCCATGGAATTTCTTATGGGAAAACTGCTTACCACGAATCTTTACAATATGCAGATTCTCGACGATGTCAAGCAGTCTTTATCAGAACTTGGCATTGATTATGAAAAACTGAGCGAAGTTGAACCGGATGCCGGTCTTGGAAACGGCGGTTTGGGTAGACTTGCTGCCTGTTTTATGGACTCTGCAGCCTCCCTTGCTCTCCCTGTCCACGGAAATACGATTCGTTATGAATATGGCTTCTTCCGTCAGAAAATCCGCAATGGAAGACAGGAAGAATATCCTGATACATGGTTGATGAATGGCTATCCATGGGAAATCCGCAAACCGGGAGAGGCAGTTACGGTAAAATTTTATGGAAATCCGGAAACCTACAAGGGGGAAGATGGGGAAATCAGATGGAAGACTTCCAATGCTTACTCTGTTCTTGCCGTCCCTTATGATGTTCCTTTGATCGGTTATGGAAACCATGTAACCAATACTTTGCGACTTTGGTATGCCGAACCTAGTTTGGATACACTTCCACCTGCCGTTGATTTCATGCACTATCTTTCTTTTATCCGTGAAATTACCCATGGTCTTTATCCGGATGATTCTACTGAAGAAGGGAAACTTCTGCGCCTTCGTCAACAGTATTTCCTTGTTTCTGCTGGTATGCAGACCGCAGTTAAGAATGAACTAAGGCAGTTCGGAACGTTGGATCATCTTTATGAACACTATAATTTCCAACTCAATGATACTCATCCGATCATGTCGATTCCTGAACTGATGAGACTGCTTATGGATGAACACGATTATGGTTGGGATGAAGCTTTCGATATTGTTTCCAAATGTTTTGCTTTCACAAATCATACGGTTATGCCGGAAGCCCTGGAAAAATGGCCTTGTAGGTACATCGCTTCGGTTGCTCCGAGAGTCTATATGATTATTGAAGAAATCAACCGCCGTGTTTTGGTAAAAATGAGAGAGATGAATCCTCCGATGTATGAGCATTCTATTCAGAATTCTCTCATCATCAAGGATGGAAACGTCAATATGTGTCAGTTGGCTATCCATGTTGCTTACAGCGTCAACGGCGTTGCCAATTTGCATACGGAAATTCTCAAGTCCATGACGTTCAAGGATTTATATAAGCTTTATCCTACTAAGTTCAACAACAAGACCAACGGTATCTCACATAGAAGATTCCTTCTTGTCTCTAATCCGAATCTTTCCGCTTATTTGGAACAATTGATTGGAAAAGATTTTATACGGAAACCGCAACTGCTGAATGATTTGATGAAATTCGATTCTCCGGATAATGGGGAAGTTTTCGATAAACTCAATGAAATCAAATACCAGAATAAGGATGCCTTGATTCGTTTGGTCAAGGAAAATGCCGGAATCGATCTTCCCAAGGATGCTATCTATGATGTCCAGATAAAGAGACTTCACGCTTATAAGAGACAGCTTCTCAATGTGTTCCGCATCATCCATCTCTATCAAAGGATGAAGGCCGACCCCAATTTCAGAATCTATCCGCATGTTTATATCTTTGGAGCCAAAGCAGCACCTAGTTATACCTTGGCAAAGAAGATCATCGAATTGATTCTTGCTGTCAGCAGGGTTGTCGAATCGGACGAGGAAATCCGCAAGTATATGAGAGTGGTTTTCATCGAAAACTATGACGTCAGCAAAGCTCAGGTCATCATTCCTGCCAGCGATGTCAGTGAGCAGATTTCCCTTGCCGGAAAAGAAGCCAGTGGTACTTCCAATATGAAGTTCATGATGAACGGTGCATTGACACTTGGCACTTTGGACGGTGCCAATGTCGAGATATCACAACTTGTTGGTAAAGACAACATTGTCATCTTTGGATTGAAGAACGACGAAGTGCAGAAAATCAAGTTCGAAAATTCTTATAATCCCTGGGATGTCTATTATCAGGACAAACGTGTTCAGGCTGTCATGGAGTCTTTGGTTGATGGTACCTTCAGCGAGGATCATGAACAGTTCAGAATGATTTATGATGAAATCATGTATCGTAATGACGAATTCATGGTTTTGAAGGATTTCGATGATTATCTCAGCGCTTCAAAGAAAGTGGAACAGCTCTATCTTGACCGCCGGAACTTTGCTAGAAAATGCTTGGTCAATATTGCTAAATCCGGATGGTTTTCTTCGGATCGTACCATTGATGAGTATAATCGGGATATCTGGCATCTGGAGAAAATACACTGATGGATATCGATGTATCTAAGGACTTGGGAAAGGCCAAAGAGGGAAGCCCTGATTTCCATGAAAACGAGGGATTTCTTTTCAATCTCGGAAAGGATCTTGAAATCTTCTTTCTTTCTCACAATGATCCAAATAAAATCCGCGATATCGATGATTCTTTCGCCCTTCTTATCTCGAAGGTTTTCACTTCTCTTTCTGTTTCAACCATTCCCTACGAAAGCGAAAAGAAACTGTATTTTCTTATGATGAGTGACTATTATCGGTTTTGCTTTGAAAAGAAACTTTCGTGTCTGATGGAAGCCTATAGTGCTTATTTGACGTTCAAATATGACATTTTCCGCCTAAATTAGGTGTTTTTATGAAACTTACTTGTTGAAACGGAACTTTCAACACATTATAATTAGAAAGCTTGCATTTTTTAAGGAGAAAAATATGACAAATTCAATTAAAGAAGAAAAGGGACAGCTTCTTGTTACTGCTTCCTATAGCAAAGACGACGTCAAGAAGGCAGTCGACAAAGCCATCAACCATCTTTGCCTTGATGTCACTGTTCCAGGATATAGAAAAGGAAAAGCTCCAGTCAGCGTCGCTTCCAAGTATCTTAGAAATGAAGCCATCAACAATGAAACCATCAATCAGCTTCTTAGAATCTACGATAAGAATTTCGAGGCAGATACTGCCCTTTCCGATTATTTCAAGGGAAATAAGGTCGTAAACTATCGTCCGGAAGTTTCTGTCAAGAAGTTCTCTGCCGATGGTGCCGAGATTTTGGTTTCCTATATTTTGAGACCTTTTGTCAGCAAGTTGGGTGAATACAAAGGTCTTAAGTCCGAAGCCGAAAAGAGAGAAATCACGGATGCCGATGTCGAGAAGGAACTCAAGAGACTTGCCGAAAACGAAGCGGAACTTGCTCCTAAGGATAAGGCAGCCGAAAACGGCGATACCGCAAACATCGATTTTGTCGGTCTGATGGATGGCAAGGAATTCGATGGCGGCAGTGCCAAGTCCTTTGATTTGGTCCTTGGTTCCAATCAGTTTGTTCCTGGATTCGAAGCTCAGGTCGTCGGCCATAAGGCTGGAGACAAGTTCGATGTCTCTTTGACCATGCCTGACAATTATCCTGCTCCGCTTACTTCCAAGCCGGTTGTTTTCAAGGTCACTTTGAATTCTGTCAAGGTCAAGGAAATCCCGGAAATCAACGATGATTTTGCCACCACTTTGAGTGGTGAATATGCATCCAAGGATTTGAACGAACTCAAGAGCAAGGTCGTCAGCCATTTGAACAAGGATGCTGAGTCCGAGTACTTGAACAAAATCCTCAATGATCTTCTTCTTCAGGTCAGAAACAATTCTGAATTTGTTGTTTCCGACAAGTTTGTCGATATTCAGGTCGATTCCAGAATCAAGCAGGATGAACAGAACATCCTCAATCAGGGACTCACGTTGGATGAATATCTGAAGCTCATCAAGAAGAGCAAAGACGAATATCGCAAAGAAATTGCCGATGGTGTTCTTGCCGAAATCAAGAATTCCCTCGTTTATGACGAGATTGCCAAAGCCGAGAAGCTTCCTGCCGTCCAGAACAAGGATATTGAATCTGTCTTAGGAAGCAGTATCGATGAATTCGTCAAAGGATATTCCGGATATCTCCGCTCTTCCAAGATGAGTGAAGAGCAGATCGGAAATCAGATCAATGGATACCTTAATCAGATTTTCACCTCGATTATGACTCATAGAGTCCAGGATAGAGTTCTCATCCTCAATGGATATAAGGAAGAAGAAAAGGTCGCTGAAAAGGAAGAGAAGAAAGAAGAAGCAAAGGCAGACGATGTCAAAGCCGATGAAGCCAAGACTGAAGAAGCTAAAGCTGAATAATTCTTTGTCTATTTTGTAAATCAAGCCCCGAAAGGGGCTTTTCGTTTCATTTAAGAAAAACAATGTCTTTTCCTTGAAATCCGCCTAAGTACGTATTATATTATTAGCACGATTAGCACTCATGCAACACGTGTGCTAATATATGCTATTCAAAAGGAGGCTCCAATATGGATACATTTGGTCAGCGCAGACTTTCGGTTCTTCCGAATTCCTCAAGTGTCGCACTTCCGGATATCGAAATGACCATAACTGCGAGAAACAATTATGATACACACCTGTTTTCCCTTCTGAAGGTCGGTGACGATTTTGTCATGTCCTTTTCGAACAAGGAAAACGCCTATGGGGATTTCGATAACCTTGTTCTCCCTGGAACCAAAACTGTGGGTACGCTTTGCCGCGTTCTTGAGACGGAAAAGGTCGGAGAAGGCTATCGGGTCAAAGTAATCGGCAAGTGTGCCGTCGATCTAACCGATTTCAATATTGATTCGGTTTCCAATACCGTAATGGCTAACGTCAATGTCCGTCCTACCTATGATAGGGAGGACAGCAAAATCTATGAGATGCTTGGTAGATTCGCTACCAATTATTCATCTTTGCGGGGCAAATACGCCCAACTTCCCGAACTTCCGGATTTTTCCCAGACGGTCAGCGATGTCCGCTTCATTCCGTTCCATATCGCGGCATTTTTGAACACCTCGAATTTCAACAAGCAGATCGTGCTTGAAGAAAAAGATCCCATCGAAAGATTCCGGATTCTTATCAATGATCTCGATCGTTTCAATCTCGACAGCAAAGTCGAATTCGATATCCAGCAGAAGGTTTCCGAAGCAATTGATAAAAATCAGCGTGAATATGTACTGAGAGAGAAGATGAAGGTCGTGAAAGACCAGCTCAAGGAATTCGACGGCGGCGACAAAATCGATGCCTATGAAAAACTCATTGCCGATCATCCGGAAAGATTCCCGGACAATATCGTAAAACGTATTCGTTCGGAAATCACCAGGCTTAAAGGCATGCCGACTGGAAGTCAGGAAATCAGTGTGCTTTCCAATTATCTTGATCTGATTACGACTCTTCCTTGGAAAGTTTCCAGCACGGATAACGATGATCTTGCCAATGTCAAGAAAGTCTTGGATGAAAATCATGAAGGCCTTGAAAAGCAGAAGGACAGAATCCTCCAGTATCTTGCCGTAAAACAGCTCACCAATTCACTGAAAGCTCCGATTCTCTGCTTCTATGGTGCTCCTGGTGTCGGTAAGACCTCCCTTGCCATTTCCATTGCCAAGGCTTTGGGAAGAAAATTTGTGAAAGTCGCATTGGGCGGTGTCTCCGATGAAGCCGAAATCCGCGGACATAGAAGAACCTATATCGGTGCTATGCCTGGTCAGATCATTTCGTCTCTTCAGAAATGCGGAACAAATAACCCTGTGTTCCTTTTGGATGAAATCGACAAGATTGACGGTGGCGGATACCATGGTGATCCTGCCAGTGCTCTTCTTGAGGTTCTCGATCCGGAACAGAACCAGTTCTTCAAGGACAACTATCTTGACGAAAGCTTCGATTTGAGCAAGGTTCTTTTCATCTGCACGGCGAATGACATTTCCAAAATCCCTAGTGCCCTTTTCGATCGTCTGGAAATGATTGAATTGAACACCTATACGAAATTCGAGAAGGTCACAATCGCGAAGACTCATCTTATCCATCTTGAAGAAGAGGCAAACGGAATCAAGCCTGGAATGATGACCTGGACGGATGAAGCTTTGGATTACATCATCGAGTATTACACCATGGAAGCTGGTGTCAGAAACCTCAGAAGGCAGATTGGTACTATCGACCGTAAGTTTGCCGTGGATTATCTTAATGATCCTGAACACAACAAGAGCATTGTTGTCGATGTTCCTCTTGTCAAAAAGTACCTGGGAGCCGAAATCTTCTATCATGAACATAACGTCGATGATTCTCAGGTCGGTGTCATCAATGGCTTGGCTTACACGCAGGCTGGCGGCGAAGTCCTGAAAATCGAATGCAATACCTTCCCTGGAAAAGGCTCTCTCATCATGACAGGAAACCTCGGAGATGTGATGAAGGAAGCTACGGAGACTGCTTTGAGTTATGTCAGAAGCATCTCTACGGAACTTGGAATCAATCCGAATTACTTCGCCACTCACGACATCCATGTCCATTTCCCGGAAAGTGCGACTCCGAAAGATGGTCCTAGTGCCGGCATCGCTACTGCCCTTGTCATTCTTTCCGCCATAACGGAAACCAGGATTCGCAATGATGTCGCTATGACCGGTGAAATAGACCTCCGTGGCAATTCTCTTCCTATCGGCGGACTTAGGGAAAAGACAAATGCCGCGGTAAGGGACCATATTAAGACCGTCTTCATCCCTAGCGAAAACCATAAGGATCGCATGGAACTGCCCAAAGAGATTTCCGACAATCTTGAAATTGTCGAAGTGAAAAAGGCAAAAGATCTCTTCAGTGGAGTCTTCATGGAAGATATATACAAGAAAAAGGCCGAAATCGAAAAGCTGACTGGTAACAAGGAAGAAAAAGGGAAGAAAACGACAAAGGCTTCCAAAAAAGAAAACGATGGCGAATAAGTTATTGTTCGAAACGGCCTCGTTTGTTACCTCTGCTGCTAAGAAGGAGCAGTTCCTCAACGATAAACCGATGGTTACCCTAATGGGAAGATCCAATGTCGGCAAATCCTCTCTCATCAATTCGCTTACCAAGATGCCGTCTCTTATGAAGACCAGCAAGAAGCCGGGTAGAACCCAACTTGTCAATTATGCTCTGATCAATTCGCGTTTCTATCTTGTCGATGTACCAGGATATGGCTTTGCTTCCTTTAAAAGAGATACATTCGAAGGCTTGATGAAGGATTTTATCGAAGAGAATCCAAGGCTAAGAAAAATCTATATTCTGATCGATTCAAGAAGGCTTCTTCAGGAAGGTGACCTTGAATTTGCCTCTTACCTGGAATCACTGGGCTTGAACTATAGTTATATTTTTACTAAAGCAGACAAACTGAATACTTCGGAAAAACATTTCCTTGATCTTCAGATCAAGAAGGTCGAAGAAGAAAAACCGGAGGTTTCCTGTTTTGTTTCTTCTGCAAAAGATGAAAGACAATTCGATCTGATACGGCAGGACATCCTTAAAGTTACAAGGAAATGACCATTTTGGTCGTTTCCTTTTTTCTTTTTCTTTTCAAGGAAGTTGTTTTGCTTTACAATATTCTAGGCGTTGAAAAGAAGGGAAGAAGACAACTGATCCAGAGAGAGCTCTTGTTTGGTGGAAAAGAGCGGTCAGAACTTCCGAGTCGTCTTGGAGCCTTTGACGAAAGAGAGCGGTTATGCCGAAGAGGGGTGGTACCGCGCACTATAGGTGCGTCCCTTCAACTTGGAGGCTTTTTTTATGAAAAAAGAAATGGCAAAAGCGTATGACAGCAAGATTTCCGAAGCTGGCAAAGAGGAATTCTGGGAAAAGAACGGTTATTTTGAGGCTATGAGGGAAGAGAATCTCTCCAAACCTCCGTTTTCGATGATCGTTCCTCCGCCGAATGTTACCGGTATCCTTCATATCGGACATGCGACAAATACCACGATTCTGGATATCATCGCCCGTTATAAGAAACTTTGCGGGTATGATGTCCTTTTCCTCGCGGATATGGATCATGCCGGCATTGCCACTCAGGCTAAAGTCGAAGCAAAGTTGAAGGAAGAGGGAAAGAACAAATACGAGCTTGGAAGAGAAGGCTTCTTGAAAGAAGCCTGGAAATGGAAAGAAGAACACGGGGACTACATCACCAAACAATGGAAAGCCTTGGGTCTGTCCATGGATTATTCCAAGGAACGATTTACTTTGGATCCTGGAATGGTGAAAGCAGTCAATGTTGTCTTCAAGAGACTCTATGACGAAGGGCTTATTTATCGTGGGGAAAGAATCATCAACTGGGATCCGGTATTAAAGACGGCTCTCAGTGATATCGAAGTCGTATATAGCCAGGATAACGGTAAATTCTATTATTTCAAATATTGGCTTGAAGACCATTCCCGCTATCTGGAAGTGGCAACTACCCGTCCAGAGACGATGTTCGGTGACCAGGCGGTCTGCTTCAACCCGGAAGACGAACGTTATCAGGGCCTGGAAGGGAAAAAAGTCATCAATCCGGCAAACGGCGAACTTCTCCCTCTTATTGCCGACCGTTATGTCGACAAGGAATTCGGTACCGGCGTCATGAAGTGCACTCCTGCCCATGATCCGAACGATTTCCAGATTGCCAAACGCCACGGCCTGAAATTCGTGAAGACCATGAACGAAGATGCGACCATGAACGAGAACTGCCCGAAGGAATATGTTTCCCTCGACCGTTATGCCTGCAGAAAGAAAATCGTAGAGAAAATCAAGCAGCAGGGTGACCTTATCAAGGTCGAAGACATCGTTCACAATGTCGGACATTCCGAAAGAAGCAAAGCTGTTGTCGAGCCGATGCTTTCCAAACAGTGGTTTGTTAAGATGGATGCCCTGAGCAAAGCGGTTATGGAAATTCAGAATACCGATCAGAGAACGGTCTTTTTCCCGGAAAGATTCAAGGATATCTTCTACCAGTGGCTTTCCAAGACTGATGACTGGTGTATTTCACGTCAGCTTTGGTGGGGACATAGAATCCCTGTCTATACCAACAAAAATACCGGCGAAGTCGTCTGCTCGGTAGATCCTATGGATCCGGAAGTCTATAGTCAGGATCCGGATGTTTTGGATACTTGGTTTTCTTCTGCTCTTGCTCCTTTTGCATTCCTGGGATGGCCGAATTGTGAAGATCCTCTGTTCAAGAGATTCTATCCTCTTGATGTTATGGTCACTGCCTATGACATTATCTTTTTCTGGGTTGAAAGAATGGCCTTCGAAGGTCTACATTTCACCGGGAAAATGCCATTTAAGAAAGTGTATATCCATGGACTTGTCCGTGACAGTCAAGGAAGGAAGATGTCTAAATCCTTAGGAAACGGAATCGATCCTTTCGAAGTGATCGAAAAATATGGAACGGATTCTCTCCGTTATGCTCTTGCTACCGGCGGAACTCCGGGTTTGGACATCAACTTCTCTTACAATAAGGTCGAAAACGCTCATAATTTCCTAAACAAAGTCTGGAATGCTTCGCGTTATATCCTTTCTCTTCTCCCAGACGACTTTGTTCCGAAGAAAATCGATGAATCCAGGCTTTCCTATCTTGACCGTTTTATCTACGATGAAGCAGACAGACTTTTGGAAAACGTCAAGACCAATATGGATAAATATGAACTTGGCCAGGCTGCCGATTATGTATATCATTTTGTCTATGATGAGTTCTGTTCCGAATATTTGGAGTATTCCAAAGTCGCTTTGACTTTGAAAGATACGGACAAGGAAGTCACTTACAATGTTCTCTATGATATTCTCAAGAGAATCCTCATCGTCCTTTTCCCGTTTGCTCCGTTTATCACCGAGGAAATCTACTCTTATCTTCCTTTCGGCAAGAAGTCCATCTATGAGGAATCCTATCCGGTTTTGAGCGGATATCAGATTGACAAGAAAACAAGGGATCTTGCTCTTTCTTTGAGAGAGGCTATCCGTCTTGTGAGAAACCATAAATCGGAACTTGGACTGGCTCCGAATTCCCCGATTGACCTGAAAGTCAGTGGTGGAAAGGAAAACTTTGATGCCGTGGTACCTTATCTTACCCGTTTTGCTTTTGCAAAGAGCATTGTACTTACACAGGATAAGAGGGACGATTATCTTTACCTGCCTAGTTTCGCATTGGCTATTGATGACAGCAAGGATGAGGCCAGTCAGGAGAAAATCAAAAAAAGAGTCGAGTTTTTGAAAAAAGAAATAGAAAGAAGCGAAAAGATGCTCAATAATCCGAATTTTGTTTCCAGAGCAAATCCGGAGAAGGTCAAGAGCGAGAAGGAAAAATATCAATCCTTCCTTGATGAGCTAAAGAAGTACTCCAAATAGGCTGGACGCTTTCTGCTTTTATGGTCCATTTTCTATAGGAGGTATCCTAATATGGATCATAGAATTCTTACTGATCAGGAGATGATGGACACGAAAGGTGGTGAAGCGATCACCCTTTCTGCCATCATGGCTCTTCTTGCTATAGGGGTTGTTGCTGTTGTTGTTTACCGCATCTTCATGTCGAAAAAAGGAAAAACAAAACTTCCAGGCGGATTCGAATTTTCCTGGGGTGAATGATGAAGCCACGGGAGAAGGCACTTTCCTGCGGATTGTTCTCCTTGACGGATGAAGAACTTCTTGCGCTTGTCCTTGAGACAGGTGGCAAGAAGTCGGACGTCCTAAGCCTGTCGAAGCAAACCATGGACAAATACCACGGCCTTTCCAGCATCCTTTTCGAATGGGAAGGCTTGGTACATGGGAACGGAATCGGGCAGGTCAAACGTCTCCGGCTTATGACTTCGTTAGAGTTCATTAGACGCTTTTCCTTGATGACAATCGGAAAAATCAACTCCTGCCAGGATTGTTTTCTTCAGACTAGGACCTTTTTCTACAAAAGAAAAAAGGAAGCTCTTCTGATTTTCCTTTTGTCTCGGGATGGAAAAGTAAAACATATTGTTCGGAAGGATTCTGGATTTTATGACAAAATACAGTTTCCTTATGAAATATTCGATCATTTACCTATCTTGGCAGGAGATGGGATGCTTTTTGTTCACAATCATCCTAGCGGTAATCCCCAGTTCAGTGAAGCGGACATTTCTTGCTATCATAGGTTGTGTCAGATTCTGATTGAGAAAAAGGCCAGAATGGTCGGTTTTATGGTTTTGGGCAGTGAAAATTATTCGTATATGTCCGGATTTTTTGCTAAGAAGGCGGAAATTTCCGGAAAATGATAGTCGGATGTTGAAAACTTTTTCATTAGAAACTATAATTAGTATATCTTTGAAAGAGGATAATAAGGAGCGTTTTGTATGGCATATACAATGGATTCTAACCTTGAAGCTGGTCTCGAGATGGTCAAAGAAGGCAAGAAAGTCAACAAAGGTCTTGCTCTTATCAACAAATCGGCCCGCAAAGCCGACAAAAAAGGTAAGTCCTATTTTGAAATTGGACGTATCGTGAGAGAAGGTTGCACCGGCATTGAACCGGATGCTGAAATGGCAAGACAATATTATGATGCATCTTGCAACTATTTTTTCCAGGAAGACTGTGATTCCATGGATTATCACGATTTAGGTGATTACTATTATTATGCCTTAGGAAGCGAGCCTCAGGATAAGGAACGTGCTTTGGAATACTATCGTCTTGCCTGCAAGGACAACGACGATGAGGTTGCTGCCAAGATGGTCGAGGAGATCGAGAAGGAAAAGGAACAGCCTACTCAGGAGACTGCTCAGGAAACTCCGGAGGAGAAACCTGTCGAAGAGGTCAAGACCTCCGAAAATCCGGATGCAATCGTCTATCCGACCGACATCCCACTTCTCAAAGAGGATTCCGAGGAAGAAATGCTTCTGCAGGCTATCCGTATGATAGACAATCCGGCTTCCACCGAACAGGAACGTCTCGATGGTATCGAACTTGCCAAAGCCGCTTCCGAAAAGGGATCTACCAGAGCTGCTATTCTTGTAGCTTTCCTTTATGAGGGTTATAATTCCCTTCTTGCACGCGATCTTGATATGGCCAGAAAATACTACTTGGTTGCCATCAGCCGCGGCTCGGCCTCTGCGGAATACAGGCTCGGTCTCATTTATCTTGATAATAGCTACCTCTTCAAGGATGATGAGAAGGGTCATGATCTCATCATGGATTCTGCCAGAAAAGGTTATCCTTATGCTTTGAATTATCTTGGCGACTGCTTCAGAAGCAGAGTCAATGATCCGAAGAATCTTACCGTTGCCTATCGTTACTATTCTCTTGCCGGCGAAAGAAGACTTGGCATTGCCTATCACAACATGGCTGAAATCGATGCTTCCAGACAGGATATGGCTCTTTCCAAGCAGCATGAAGCATATGCTGCCAAACTCGGCTATGATCCAGTCAAGGGCACTCAGGATCCTTTGTTCTTTGTCTTACATTAGTTTTGACTGCGGATTTTCCGCAGTTTTTTATTTAAAAATCATTGAATTATTGTACTTTGTTTGATAGACTATTAGACGTTGTATGGCCTCCAATAGCCTACAACCGCATCAAAGTGGTATGAAACTCCTGAAAAGGGACCACAAGAGCGAGTCATTAGAATTTGATAAAGGAGGCAAAAAGCACATGTACGCTATCATTTTAACCGGCGGCAAACAGCTTAAAGCCGAAGTTGGTCAGACTCTCTTCGTCGAGAAACTCGATGGCGAGAAGGATGCTGAAGTCGTTTTCGACAAAGTTCTTTATGTCGAAGATGGCGAGAAAGTCCAGCTCGGAAAACCGTTTGTCAAGGATGCCAGTGTGAAAGCCAAGATTGTCAAGCAGGGCCGTGAAAAGAAGATTCATGTTCTTCGTTACAAGGCCAAGTCTAACGTCAGAGTCCATCGTGGACATCGTCAGCCTTATACTGCAGTTGCAATCGAAGCTATCGAAATCAAGTAGTTTATGATTGTTGTGTCGGTTGTTGAGGATAGGGATTCTGTGAGATCCATTTCCGTCAAAGGACATGGAGACATGGGATTTGGCAAGGATATTGTTTGTGCCGGTGTCTCTTCATGCTTTGTCGGTGCATTGAATGCCCTCAGGGATGAAAAATGCTTTCGATTCAAAGTAAAAGAAGGTGATTCTTCGGTTGTTGCTCTATCTGAGCTTAACGAACACGATAAGATCGTTCTGGAAACTCTTATGGTTCAGCTCGTCACTATCAGTCAGGCTTATCCCGATACAGTAAAAGTCGAAGTTTCCAGGAAAGAAGGTTAAAAATGGAATTGAGATTTAAACTTAACATCCAGCTCTTCGCATCCCATAAGGGTGTCACCTCCACGAAAAACGGACGTGATAGCAATGCCCAGAGACTTGGCTGCAAACTGTTTGATGGACAGTGGTGCCATTCCGGTTCAATCATCTATCGTCAGAGAGGAACGAAAATCCACGCTGGCAATAATGTCAAGAGAGCCGGAGATGATACTCTCTTTGCTTTGATCGATGGTTATGTCAAATTCGAAAGAGTTGACAGACATCGTCAGAAGGTTTCTGTCTATCCGACAAAACCTGAAGTCACTGCAAAGTAGTTCGAATCAAAAAACTTTAGCTTCGGGGTCTCCCGAAGCTTCTTTTTTTCACAAAAAACGGAGGTTTCTATGAATGACAAGGTGAAAGTTACCCTGGTATCCGGAAAGGGTGGAGATGGTGCCATTGCTTTTCGTAGGGAAAAGTGTGTAGAAGCAGGAGGCCCTTATGGCGGAAACGGCGGTAAAGGTGGCTCTATCTTCATAAAAAGCTCCTCGAGTGTCGATACCTTGGCTGATTACCGCTTCGGAAAGACCATCAAAGCAGAGCCTGGCGAAAATGGAAGGACGAAGCTTCAATTCGGAAAAGATGCCAAAGATATAACGCTTTACGTTCCGATTGGGACTGTCATCGAAGATGAAGAGGGGCATGTCCTGAAAGATCTCTACCATGAAGGGGATACCTATCTGGCTGTCAAAGGCGGAAGAGGTGGGAGAGGGAATGCCATGTTCAAGAATGCTCGGCTAAAAACCCCGAATTTTGCCGAAAACGGTCTTCCTGGGCAAGAAAAAACATTCTATTTCGAACTCAAGCTGTTGGGCGACGTCGGACTTGTCGGATATCCCAATGTTGGGAAAAGCTCCTTTTTGAGTGCTGTCACAAGAGCCAACCCACAGGTCGCGGATTATCCTTTTACCACTCTTGAGCCTATGGTTGGTGTTTGCTTCGTGAATGTCGATAAAAGGTTTGTCGTTGCGGACATTCCCGGCCTTATCGATGGTGCCAGTCAGGGAAGAGGCCTTGGAACCCAGTTCCTGAGACATATCGAACGTTGTCGAGTTCTCCTTCATATCCTGGATGTCACAAAAGACACTTCCTTGAATGAGGATTTCGAAAAAATCAACCACGAGCTTGACGAATACTCTTCCAAGATGAAAGACAAAATCATGGTGGTCGGTTTGAATAAGATCGATGAGGATTACGATAAGGAAAAAGTCGATGCTTTCAAAAAATCCTTGGAGGGGAAATACGAAGTATTTTCCTTTTCCACAAAGACCGGCGTAGGATTAAAACCTTTGATAAAACGTCTTTATACCCTTGTTTCCCAGGCCAAGCTTAAGGATCTGAAAAATTCCGAACCGGATGGATCGGAAGAAAAGGTCTATTCTGCAAAAGCCATGGACAATGGTAAGATTCCGGAATATCAGATTGTCAGGATTGATGAACATACTTTCGAAATCAAAGGAGAAAGAGTTGTCCGTACCTACCATCTTATTAATACGAAGACGGATGAAGGAATCGATCGTCTTTTGGGATATCTTGATCGGATCGGAATCGATGAAAGACTCAAAGAAGCCGGTGCCCATACTGGAGATACCGTTATCCTTGACGATTACGAATTCGATTATTACGAATAGTGGACGGATTTTCTTTTCGAGGTCGATTCTCTATAGGGGGCATTTATGTATTATTATCTTCATGGCCTGATCGGTATGCATACAAAGGATTCTGTCGTAGTCGAATGCCAAGGCGTCGGCTATGACGTTTTGGTTGCCCATGTGGATGAATTTCCCATTGGTGAGACGATGTTTGTCTTTGTCTGTTTTGTTCATAATGAGAACGAACAGTATTTTGTCGGATTCAAGTCCTTGTTGGAAAAGAATCTTTTCGAATCGATTACCAGTGTCAAAGGGATAGGACCTAAAACCGCCTTGAATATGTTCAAGGCAACCAGTGCCCAGAGACTGAGATTAGCCATAGAGCAGAGCGATACTTTGTTTCTCATGAAGGTCCCCGGAATCGGAAAAAAAACTGCCAGCCAAATTATCTTGGATCTGAAGGGACATTTGGAGATGGCTGATCTTGAAGCGAAGACGATCGATAAGAATCTTGATGATGCAACGGAAGTGTTGCGGAGTCTCGGTTTCAAAGAAAAAGAAATCAAGGATGCGATTTCCTCCATCGATCAAAGGGGGCTCAGTGTGGAGCAGTATACTCAGATTGCTTTGAAGAACCTCAACAAGAAATAACATGAAAAAGGAAGAGAACGACAATCTTCAAGAAGGCTCTGTTCTTAAAGAACTGAAGGAAAAGATCGATGATATCGATGTTTCGCTCCGTCCGAAGAAACTAAGCGATTATATTGGACAGGAAGCCATCAAAGAAGAACTTTCCATCTTTATTTGGGGTGCTAAGAAGCGCAAAGAATCTTTGGACCATGTTCTTTTCTATGGACCTCCCGGACTTGGCAAGACGACTCTTGCCAATGTCATTGCCAATGAACTTGAAAGCGATATCAAGACCACAAACGGGTCGTCCTTGGTAAGGACCGGAGACCTTGCCAGTATTCTTTCTTCGCTCAACCCGGGAGATGTTCTTTTTATCGACGAGATACATCGAATGCCGATTATTGTACAGGAGGTACTTTATTCGGCAATGGAGGATTTCAATCTATCCATCATCGTCGGAAAAGGTTCGGATGCTAGAACCATCAACATCCCTTTACCGCCGTTTACCTTGGTCGGTGCTACAACCGATGCCGGCAGTCTTTCGGCGCCTTTAAGAGATCGTTTCGGTATTCTTTTCCGATTGAATTACTATACTCCGGAAGAACTTCTTAATATCATCCAGAGAACCAGCAAGGCACTACACTTTCCTATAACTTTGGAAGCCGCGTATCAGATTGCTGTTCGCGGAAGAGGGACGCCGAGAATCGCGAACCGCCTTTTCCGACGTGTAAGAGACTATGCTACATTTGAAGGAAAGGATACGATTGACCTAGAGGCGACAGAGCGGGCCATGAAATTCCTTTCCATCGACGATCTTGGGCTGGATGAAACAGATCGCCGGCTTCTGGAATGTCTTATCTATCGGTATAATGGCAGACCTGTCGGTCTTTCTTCCATTGCCTCTGCAATCGGGGAAAGCGTGGAAAACGTCAGCGAAGTCTATGAACCCTATCTTGTACAGATCGGATTGATCAATCGCACCCCGAAAGGTAGAGTGGCGACAAAAAAAGCCTACGAACACCTGAAAATACCGGTTCCGTCTTCTGTTGACTGAAACTTTTCCGAAAATGGTCTTTTTCTACTTATACCTATGAATTATTCCTTGTAAAAAGGATGCGTTTTTGTTAGATTATTCAAGTATATATTTTTAATAATTAAAAGCAGTGTGCTTAGAATGGAGGATTTCCTCGATGCGTCGTTTCTTAGCTTATATTGTGATGATGCTGACTGTGATCAGTACTTTGGTTTTCAACACTCAGACGATTTTCGAATCCACGACGGATGCCATGGAGTACGGAAAATCTACCCAGCTTACTTTTTCTTTGACTCAAAGAGAAGATAACGATTATTCCATTTCGAATTATCCTAACCTCAACCCTTCCATTCAGAAGTTGGATGAAATCGATATCGAAAGCAAAATCATGGCGAGGCTTGATGACCTTGGTGTGAGAAATGCCGAAGTCGAGCTTGTAAAAGGTATCACAAGCGGGGAAAAGGAAGGCGAAGGCTATAAGATAAACGTCACCTTCTCACCTCTCTCTGATACAGAACTCAACAATGTCAAACAGGTCCTTTCCTACGATGGTTCCTTGTCCATGGCGACTGTCGGAGACGATCATGTCTACTACCAGGATAGAAACGAATTGTTCGATGATCCCGTTGCCAAGCTTGTTTATAACGGAACTACTCCTTATCCGAGCATCTGCATAAAATCCACCACAATGATGGATCAGCTTATCACTGAATGCAAGAATGCTGCAACTGCTCATAAGGATGATGTAAAGACGGAAGACAGCAAATCGGCCAACCGCAAATATGCCAGCGATGAAGATGCCGATTCTTCCGATTCTTCTGATTCCCAGGAAACGAAGATCTATCTTTGGCAGAACAAAACCAAAGAGGATACCTATAACAAGGCCTATGGATACGGTGGCGAGAGAGTTGATGAGGAAGTTTCCAGGAAGGTTATTGCTGTTTTGGATACATCCAATTATTCTTCCGAAAACAAGATGATTGCATTGACCAGCGACAAAGACGGAAATGCATTCACCGTTTCTTCCGCACGTGCTATGGTCAGCATGCTCAACAGTGAAGATTATGGTTTCGATATCCATTATCTATACTCCAATGCTATCTATGCCGGCTTTGGCAGCAATGCTTTCAAAAAGACCTATATCGGTTTCGGCGTAGCTCTTCTTGTCATTGCCGTTCTTCTCATTGCTCTTTATGGTTTCAGCGGAATCACTTCCAGCATCAATCTTCTTGCTTCCCTGTTCATTTCCGTCATTCTCTTCAATCTTCTTGGATTTGAATTCTCTATTGCCGGTATTGCAGGACTTTGTGTTGTTGCTGTATTCTCCATCTTCCTGTCCGCAAACTATTTCCAGCACGTCAAAAACGAGTTGAAGAAAGGAAGGGACATTGAGAAAGCCAACCGCGAAGGTTATCGTAAGTCCTTCTTTGTTGGGCTAGATACTGCTTTGGTTCTCTTCCTTGGCTCTTTGTTCGGTTTCCTTGTTTCGTTAGGATCGTTTAAGACCTTCTTCGGTGCCGTCATGGTCGGTGTCCTCTTCAGTTGGATCATTACGACGTTCCTCAACAAATGGGCTACTTACTGGCTTTGCAAAGATGTCAAAGATGATAATCGCCCCTATTTCTCCTTCAAGAAAAACTCTTCGGATAATTCCGACAAAAAGAAGGAATTTGTCAAAGCCGGGAAGAAAGGTAGAATTCCGTTATATGTGTCGGCTGTCATTGCTGCCCTTACTTTAGGAATATCTCTTCCGATGAATTATGCTTTGGGAAAGGGAGAAAATTCCTTCTTCAACAATAGTGGCAGTTATGCCCATTCCTATCAGCTTTCTATTGAATTTGCAACATACAACAATTCCTATTCGAAACTCGAGAGTTCGGAAACATATCTTGCCTATTTGAATAAACTGGGAGAAGAAGATGGTTCCTTTGCTATCGTTTCCGATTCATCCAAAGAAACCGAGGGCAAGATTGTCTACAAAGCCAATACTGCCTTTGTCAATGTCGTCGAGAAGTATGACGATGATGGAATCAAATATTATGTCAATTACTTCAACGTACACACTTTGCAGAACCTTAATGACATCAAATCCTTGAAAGACTCGAATAAGACTGCATTGGAAGCTCTGGAAGATGGCATGCTGGATACTGGACGTAATGTCGAAGTCAGCAATGAAATCATCAATCCAATCAATGATGGAAATTACAAGGCTGATTCCTTTGTTGCCTATTCGCAGGAAACCTCTCCGATCAATCTCGGACACGATATCAACAACCTGTTCCTTGTCCTCTTCCTATTGGCTTGCTTTGTTTCTGTGTATGCTTTTGTCCGTTTCGGACTCAATATGTTCCTTACTATTATTGCCTCTGGAACTGCCTTTGCTTCTTTGTCGATAGGCGTTCTTGCTCTTTCACACCTTAGCTTCAATCCTTATGTTTCCTTTGCCGTTCTTGCCTTGAATCTTGTGTTCGACTTCCTTATTGTCCCTCTGTTCCATGAAAACAAGACCATTATCAAGGAACTTGGACTTAAAGGAAAGGCTACTGAAGAAGAAAGAAAGGATATTCTCAACAGTCTTATCCAACGCAACAAGGTCATGATCTTTGTTCCGGTGTTGTCTTCTTTGGTTCTCTTCGTTCCGTTTGTCTTCGTCGATTCCTCTTTGCTTTCTATGACTGTTCTTGGTGTGATCCTTGCCATCTTGGCTGTTGTCCTTCTTTATAGTTTTGCCCTTCCGTTCTATCTTCTCTGCACTTCCCACATTTCCTTCCGTCGTTTCAGCGATTGGTTCAACAACAGGAAAGAGAAGCGAAATGATAAGAAGGCTCAAGAGATGGATGAAAAGAAGAAAGAAGCTACTCTTGCCGAGAATCCGAATGAATTCGCTCCTGATGGAACGCGCTATGTGGATCCTGAAGGTCCGCACGAGACGATCATTGTCGGTATGAACGAATTCCGTCACTGATATGGGTACGTTTCTTGTTTCTTTGCTCGAACATTATCAAATCACTTTGGATGACCTGAGGAGCCGCAAGCTCCCCGGGTCTTTTCATAATCTGAAGACTCCTTTTGGTGATGAAAGATTCGAGAAAGTCGTTTCTAGATTGGAAAAAGCAATCCGTGATCAAGAAAAGACCGTGATTTATGGAGATTATGATGTCGACGGGCTTACTTCTACCGCTATTTTGAAAAGGGCATTGAGTGAAAGAGGCCTGAATCCTGGGTATTTTATTCCTTCCCGCTATCGGGAAGGATATGGCATCTGCAAAAGCCGGGTTGAGGATTTTAAAGAAAAGGGCTATTCCTTGATTGTCACGGTAGATAATGGCATTACCTGCTCTGAGGCAATCCAAAAGGCAAAAGAGCTGGGAATGGAGGTGATCATCATCGATCACCATGAACTTTCTCAGGAACTTCCTGATACAAAGTATATCTTTCACCAAAAACTGACTCCGTTCATCGATTATAATTGCTCTGCGGCAAGTCTATGTTTCTTTGTTGCATCCAAACTTCTTAAGCGGTTTGATTGTTATCTGGCCACTCTTTCTGGAATTGCTGTATTCTCGGATGTCATGCCAATGACTGGAAATAATCTTGAACTTGCCAAAATCGCCCTTTCCTCTTTAAAAAAACATCTTTATCCCAACCTTATTTCCTTGATCGGACCGAATCATTCCGAAATCACTTACGATGACTTCAATTTCAAAATCATACCGTCTTTAAATTCCGTTGGAAGGATTGAGAAAGACGTTATGGCAACAAACCATGCCTGTGCTCTGCTCATGGATAAAGATAACCTTCCATCCGTTTTGAAACTTTCCGACTTTGTCCTTAGGACGAACGATGAACGGAAGAAGATTGTGAAAGCAATGAGGGTTGAGGAAAAAGAAAAATTCGAAAGCACCCATTCTTTCTGTTCGATGGTCAAAGGTCCTTCCGGACTATGTGGTCTGTTTGCCAACCGCCTTCTTCGCGAAAAGAACAAAGGGATTCTTATTTTTGCGGAGGATGAAAAAGATACAAATATGTTTACGGGTTCTATCCGTGTTCCATCCGGGTATGATATGGTTTCGTTTTTGAATAAAAACAGAAAATATTTTGTCACTTGTGGTGGTCATCCACAGGCCTGTGGAGTCACGATTCGCAAGCAGGACTATTTCCAGGTTGCCCTTCTTTTTTCAACCGAAATCGAAAAACAGGCACTGCTTCTTCCGAAGGAAAAGGATGAAAGTATCGAGATCTCCTTTGAAGACCTGAATCAGGAAAATTTCGATATCCTGAACGATTTTCTTCCTTTCGGAGAAGGTTTTCCAAGTCCTCAGTTCAAAATCACGGTTTCCAAGACAAGTCTAGTGATTGCTGATTCTAAGAAAGCAACATTTGTTTTCGACAGAGCCCATTCCAGGAAAATCACATTTTTCGGCGTTCCGGAAAGCATCCATGGGAATGCTGAAGGGGAAATCACCTTTGTCGGAGAGTTCAAGAAAGAGGTCTTCAACGGGAAGACCAGTTATGTCCTTCTTGCTTCAAAGTCGTTTTCGTCCTAGATTTGTTCCTATGTCTTCCGACTTTTTTCCCAGCAGTTTCTTTTTGTTTCGAATTGATGTATGCTCCTTCTAAAAAGGAGCATTTTTTATGGATGAGAGAGAATACGTCGATGACTGGGATTATCTTTTTCGACTGCTCAAGGATAAAGATGATCTGAGGTTCTTTTTGATGGACAATAGTGTTTTCCGAACTTGTGTCATCAATTTTTGCGGGAAATTGGAGGGCTTTGTCATGGAAGGCGTGGATTTTGGAAGGACGGGTTATTTCTATGTACTTCTTTATACTGACAAGAACTATATCCGGTTCTATCCATCGGGAAGCTTTCTTTCTAAAAGCATGGCCATCATCCGCATGAAGGAGGTTTTACGTTATTTCCCGCTTTTCGGATTCCAAACGAGGTTTATCTATCGGAAATAAATCCAAGGCTACCCTTTTTTCCGGAAATCTCTTCAATTTGTCCTTTTTTGCTTTCTCTATTTGACTGATTACGCTAAAATATTCCTGAGGCAAAAAATGAAATCTACGCAACAAATGAAAAATGAAGATTTTTCGGCTCCGCCAAGCTATCTGACGATAGATGATGAGCTTGAAAAAAGAAATACGCACTACCGAAACAAGAAGACTTTTTTTCTCGTACTTCTTCTTTTATGGATACTTTCGCTTTTCCTTTATCTCTCCCTTCCTGTCTTTCATGTGGAATCTCTTCGTTTCGAAGGCCTTAGGAATCTTGATAAAGAAGATGTTTTCTATATGATGGGGGTTCACAAAAAGACCTCGCTTCTTACTTTCGATTCAAAAGAGGCTTCGCAGAATCTGGAGAAGAATTCCTCCGGACTTTTATCCGGTATCAAAATCTCGTCCAATGTTTTTTCCGGGAAAGTTGTAGCCGAAGAGGATTTTCCTCTTGGACAGTATGAGGGAATCAGTTATTTTTCTTCCGGAAAAAAACTTGATGAAGTTCTTTCTCTGATTGACAATACGAATTTGGAAGAGGAAAGAAAAAAAGAGCTTAAGCAAACCGTCAGTGAAAAATGTCAGTCCGGATCACTTTTTAAGGTTCATATAAGACAAGGGGATGTCGGAGAAGATTTTTCGAAGAAAATGTTTTCTCCTTTCAAAAACACTTCTTCTTTGGTCTTGGACGGTTTTTCGGATGTCGTCTATAAGAACGAAAATTTCAAAATCATGGATGTTCTTTATAAAGACACAAGGACTGAACGTGTTTTCTGTTTCGAAAACGTTCTCTATGACAAAATCGACAAGATTTTCAATCAGAAAGTGTTCCTGAACGAAGCTTTGAATGCCTGCAACAAACAAGCAGAAACTCTTTCCTTGCAGGAATACAAGTTTCCGGAAGGCAATTCCGTCGATGTTTATCATTTCAAGGTCGAATACAGACAGAATGATACCATCGATATTGTGAAACAGTATTGAAAGGAGGTAATAAGACATGTCAAATTTGGTAACGGTCATCGATTTCTCCTCTAGTGGGCTGAGAGTCGTCACCGGATATTATTTCAAAGGAACCGTCTATGCGCTGCAGGCCATGGAAGGTCAACCGATTCCTATCGACGAAAAGGGTTATTTGAACAAGAAAGAAACGGAGGAAAGTCTTGCGCTTCTTCTTCGGGAAGCCAAAAGCAAACTGAAAGATGATTTGGGAGTATTCATTGCGCTGCTTCCTCCGGATGGTTTTTTGGTGAAATCTGAGGAAGGTAAATCTACGACTGTCGATCCTTCTTCCAGAATCACCCAGGTTGATTACCAGAACTGCACGAATCAGATCAACAAGAAGACAAAGATGGAAGGGAAGAAGATTGTCTATGATGATCCCTCTCTTTTTGCGGATGACAACAAGAAGAACTACGATACTTTTCCTGTTGGTTCGCTTTCGGATCAACTGGAAGTCTTTGCCGATGCTCAGATGGTCGATGAGGAATCCTACAACCATTATGCATCGATCCTTCGTGATCTTCACCTGGACATATATCTTTATCTTGTTTCTTCTTTTTGTACCATCAGCTTCATAAATTTCTTTGAAGTTCCTTCCTCCTATATCTGTCTTGATATTGAAAAGGATTATTCCTACCTTTCTTATGTATCAAAACGTAGAATGAACGAATCGAAAATCATCCGCTATGGCATTGATCAGGTGGTTGACCGAGCCAGCAAGTCACTGTCTCTGGATGTGAAGAAAACCCTGGAATACTTGAACCTTTTCGGTCTTAGGAATGAATCCGGGTTTGTATTCATCACGGAGGACCAGAAAACCCTGTCGGATACCAGCGATGCCTTCAAAAAGGCTTTCGACCCCTTGGTTGCTTCTCTTAAGGAATGTGTTCAGATTCATTCTGCCGGTAAAGATGTTCCTTTGATTCTGGCAGGACCGGGAAGCGATGTCGAGGATATTGACAATTACTTCGTAAATGAATTGAAAAGGGACAACATGATTTTCTACAACAAGGCAATTGGTGCCAGGAACAAAGTTTATGCGAATTGCCTTGGCGCAATCCTGATTTCTTCTTTTACCTATCAGACAACCATCCAGGAAGCCAAGAAGAAGGAGGGCGATACAAATTTCAGCAATCAGTCCTTTTCCAGAGATAAATAAACAGGAGTCATTATGCAAGAAAAAAATGAAAGAAATCCGCTTGTCTTTTCGACAGATAGTCTGACAACGAATGCCAAGATCAAAGTAATCGGTGTCGGTGGAGGCGGAAGCAATGCTGTTAACCAGATGATCAACGACAAGAAGGATCTTGTCGAGTATATTGTCTGTAATACGGATGCCCAGGCTTTGGCCCACAGTGAATGTCCGAACAAATATGTTCTTGGCAAGAACATTACCAACGGACTCGGTGCCGGCGGAAATCCAAGCCGGGGCAAAGAGGCGGCTGAGGATTCCTATTCCGATATCCAGATCCTCGTCAAAGACGCCGACATGGTCTTCTTGGCCTGCGGTGAAGGCGGAGGAACCGGAACCGGAGCTGCTCCGGTTATTGCCAAAGCAGCCAGGGATCAAGGATCCTTGGTCCTTGCCATTGTTACTCGGCCATTCAATTTCGAGGGTAAGCAGCGTAAGCTGAATGCCCTTCAGGGTATTGCCGAACTGAAGAAGAATGTGGATGCCATTATCGTCGTGAGCAATGATAAGCTTGTCTTCAACAATGGAACAAAGGGGCTTAGGGAAGCCTTCAAATGTGCGGATATGGTTTTGGCTAGGGCTGTTAAGACCATTACGGATATGATTCTTGAGCATGGCATCATCAATTTGGATTTTGCCGATGTGAAGTCCACTCTTTCCGGAAAGGGCATTTCTCTGATCGGTATTGGAACCGGAACCGGCAAGGAAAAAGCCATCGATGCTGCCAGAAATGCCATCAATTCTCCTCTTCTTGAGGCATCCATCAAAGGCGCCCAGAGCATGATCATCAACTTTACAATCGGGGATGATACCACGCTGGATGACATCCAGTATGCCGTGGACTTCATCAATGAATCGAGCGGAAACGAACCGAATATCATCTTCGGTGTCATGTACGATGAGAATTATAAGGATAAAGTCACGATTGCGATTATTGCCACAGACTTTGTCAAAGAGATGGATTTTTCTGCCGACACTCCCCACATGAGGAATACTTTTGTCCAAAAAGAGGAAAAGAAGGATATCTCCAGGACCGAAAAGGAAATGGAGAAGGATCAGGATTCCTCTCCCCTTCCTGATTACCTAAAGAGTCTTCTCAACAAGAAGAAAGAAGAAGAGAAAACCGATGAGAAGCCGGTGGAAAATGATGTTGCCGTTCCGGCTGTCGAAAAAGAAAAAGAAGAGAAGAAACCGGCTGCTGATGTGTATGAATTCGCAGTTGAAGAAAATGGCGATAATCAAAAACAGGATGACGCTGCTGACGAAGAAGATGATGACAGCGATGGTACCATTGTCATTCCGATTGACAATGATTAGAAAGGTGAGTTATGACATTACAGGAATTCAAGGAAATTTCAGAACAACAGGTCAACAAGGCCCAACAGGCCATCAAACAGGTCGTAGATAAACTATCCTTAAACAACTTCAAGGGTCAGTTTTTGGGAAAGAAGAGTGATCTGACTGGATTTTATTCTATGATGAAGGATGTGAAGAACGAGGAGAAGAAGGAATTCGGACAGGCTTTGGGCAATCTGAAAAACAGGCTTAATTCTCTTTTCGAGGAAAAGGAAAAGGAACTCAATGAAAAGGAGCTTCAGAAGAAGCTTGAGGAAGGAAAAGTCGATATCACTCTTCCTGGAAATGGCTGTTTTAACGGCAGTAAGAATCCGTTTTATTCCATAGTCGACGATATCTCGGACTTTTTCACCGGTCTTGGATATATCGTTGTCAATGGTCCGGAAGTCGAATCCGATACCAACAATTTCGAGCTTCTCAATATTCCCAAGGATCATCCAGCCAGGGACATGCAGGATACATTTGTGATTGATCCAAACACGGTCCTTCGTTCCCAGACTTCTGCCATTCAGGCCCGTTACATGGCTTTAAGCAAAGGAAAGGGTCCGATCAAAATCATTTCCCCTGGAAAAGTCTATCGTAGGGACAATGATGCTACTCATTCCCATCAGTTCGGTCAAATCGAAGGACTTGTCATCAGTGAGGATGTGACTTTCAGCAATTTGATGGAAACTTTGACTCTTCTTCTTCGTCATCTGTTCGGCGAGAAGAGGGAAGTCCGCTTCCGTCCTTCTTTTTTCCCGTTCACTGAGCCAAGTGTCGAAGCTGATATTTCCTGCTTCGAGTGCGGTGGAAAAGGATGCGCTTTGTGCAAACATACCGGCTGGATTGAAATCCTTGGGGCAGGTATGGTACATCCGAACGTTCTGAGGCTGAATGGCTTCGATGATAAGAAATATCAAGGAATTGCCTTCGGCATCGGTATTGACCGAGTTGCCATGTTGAAATACGGAATCGACGATATCAAGCGTTTCTATACCGGCGATGTCAAATTCCTCAAGCAGTTCAGAAAGGAGTGATGAATCATGTTATTTTCATATAAGCTTTTATCTGAGTTGGTCGATTTATCCTTGACTGATCCTAAAACGGTTCGTGATAGACTCACTTTTTCTGGCTTCGAAGTCGAGGATATGCATCCGCTTGCCAGTGCATCCAAGCTTTGTATCGGAAAGATTCTTACCTGCGAAAAGCATCCAGACAGCGATCATCTTCATCTTCTTACCGTGGATTTGGGAAATAAATATGGTATCAAGAATATCGTATGCGGAGCCAAGAATGCCAGAGCCGGCATCAAGGTTATCGTGGCCCTGGAAGGTTGCGTGCTTCCGTTTTTGAACGCAACCATTAAGAAAGGAATGATCCGCGGAAAAGAAAGCGACGGAATGTGCTGCTCGCTTCTTGAACTCGGAGTTCCAAGCGAATCCTTGGATGAAAATTCACCGTCAAAGGATGGAATCGAGGAACTTTGCGAAGAAGCTCCTATCGGGGAAACCGATGTTCTGTCCTATTTGGGATTGGATGATACGATTTTTGATATCAATGTTCTTCCTAATCGTCCTGATTGCCTTAGCTATTTTGGTATGGCAAGGGAAATCTCGGCTTTGATGTCTTTGCCGATGAAAAAGGCACCTGAGTTCCAGAAAAATGCCATTCCTTCCCAATTTGCAGTAAAAAGCGAAACGGATTCCTGCCCGAGATTCGATATTCTTAGAATCACGGATGTGAAAGTCAAAGCGAAGACTCCGGATAGAATAAAGAACTTCCTTTCCGCAAGCGGAATTCGTCCTGTTTCACCTATTGTCGACTTGGGAAATTTCAGCATGCTGCTTTCTGGTCAGCCTCTCAATATGTACGATGCCAAAAAGAACCAGGCAGGGGATTATCACGTTGTCGATAATCTGGATTCTGTCTCCGTCAAAACATTCGACGGGAAAGACATCATTCTGAAGAAAGACGATCTTGTTGTCATGGAAGGCAATCGTCCTGTGTCTGTTGCCGGTATCATGGCTTTAGATAGTGGAGCTGTATCGGATTCGACAAAGGATTTTGATATTGAAGCCGGTATTTTCTATCATGTCAATGTGCGGCATACTTCGGCTAGGCTCGGACTTTCTTCTCCTTCCAGTCAGCTTTTTGCCAAAGAGAGGAACCCGAAGATGGTAGATGAGGCTTTGGCTATTACTCTCCGTCTTCTTCCGGAATTCCTCGATTCCTACAAAGTCTTCTCCTATTCGTCTTTCAATGCCGTCAAAGATGAGGAAAAACCTGTCGAGTTTTCTCTTGAGCTTCTTAATCATAGACTTGGCGGAAACTATACGGAAGAGGAAGCAAATAAGGTTTTCGAAAACTATCGAATCCGTCGTGTCGGAAATCTTCTATATCCACCTATGGATAGAGTCGATCTTCTGGAGCAGTGCGACATTGATGAAGAGGTATATCGTTATTTCGGAGCCGAAAGACTCGTTGCAACCCTGAAGAATTATCCAATCACTCAGGGAGGATTGAATCCAGAGCAGAGAAAACGCCGCGAAATCCGTGAAATGCTTGTTTCCATGGGATTCGATGAGATACTTTCTTATACATTGATTGACGAGAAAATGGATAAGATGATTCGCGTGTTCACGAACGAAGAAAGTTATCGTCTTCTCAATCCGATGACAAAGGATCATGAAATCGTCAGAAGCGATCTTCTTCCCAGTATGCTTCAGACCATGGATTATAACCTGACGCATAATAATCCTGATCTCAGATTGTTCGAAATTTCCAATGTCGATAACCCTAAGAAAGGGTCTCATCTTTATCTTTCTGTCGGTTTGCTTGGAAAGAAATATGAGACGGAGAACTATGATGGTGAGGATTTCTCCTTCTTCGATATGAAAGGTATCATCACTTCTGTTTTCCAGAAAATAGGAATTCCCGAAACCAGATATCGTCTTACTTACAGCAAGAATCCTGCTTTCCATCCTTATGCCAGCGTTGATGTTTTTGTCGGCAAGGATTTCGTCGGAACTTTCGGACGTGTCCATCCGACCTTAAGAAAAGAGAATGTGTATTTAGCTGAAATTGACCTCGGCTTCCTGTTGGAACTTAAGGGTCTTAAGACGAAATTTGTGAAATTCTCCGCGGATACCCAAGTCAGAAGAGACCTTTCTTTCAAAGCCAATGAATCCACCAGCTATAAGAAACTGATCGATACGATCAAGTCGTGTAAGGATACCTATCTTGACCATGTTTCCCTTTTCGATCGCTTTGTCGATGAAAAGACAAAAGATAGCTACATCGGTGTATCCCTTTATTTCCAAAGAGAGGGAAAGACGTTAAAAGGCGAAGAAATCGAAGATGCTGTCAAACGTATTGTCACAGCCGTCAAATCAAATCTGGGTATCTCTCTGAGAGGTGAATGATGGAAAAGGATAATCGGATCATCTTTCTTCCTGGAAGTCCGAATACGAAGCTGAATGTTCCTATCGATGTTGATTTCTTCCTTACGGATGAAGAAAGAGCCAAATTCACAAATGTTGAGGATTTCAACGAGCTTTCCATTCAAGAAACCATAAGCGGTAATAAGGACTGCTATGTCATCCGTCTTGACCTATATGCGCTTGTCGATCTCATCGATGACCATGATAACGACCGCATCGACGAAATCGAAATAAACGATGATGTCGAAGTGACGATTCTTCCCGGTGACAATGAGTCCAGCGATATTGTTCCGGACAAAGATGGAGCCTATGATCTTAGGGGCAGTATACTTGCACTCTTGTTTTCTGCTATTCCTTCCAATTATTCTGAAGTCGAATTCAAGAACAAGGATCCTGAATTCGTGGTTTATTCCGATTCTGAATACGAAAAAGAAAAAAAGAAGAATACTTCTCCCTTCTCGAAATTGGATGATTTAGATCTTTGAATAAAACCGATGAATAAATCATCGGTTGGCTAGCCTGTGGGCTAGCCTTTTCTATCA